>ERZ773035.670-NODE-670-length-27199-cov-5.185345_pt1 | contig 27199 bp, 28 predicted proteins | sample MGYA00511487_ERZ773035 | MGnify/ENA primary metagenome ERZ773035 (study PRJEB29015, sample SAMEA2737985) | human oral metagenome | biome: human oral; feature: human-associated habitat; material: dental | place: China | collected 2024 ...
GGAGCGGCGCATACAAGCCTGTTTTGATGTGTGTTCTTGGCCGTACAGAGCTTGTTCAGCTAAAAGCCATTGTTTCTGAAATTGACCCAGATGCACTGGTATTTATTTCAGAGGTTCACGAGGCAATCGGCGAAGGCTTTAAGTCATTTGAAGCTTTGGAAAGCTAAGTCCTGCTTGTTGGCAAGTTTGTTAGCAAGCTTTTATTAGATGATTCTGCGATAGCTTTGACGATTGCACGCAATTAAATGCGGCTTCGCGCAAAATTTTGAGATAAAAAGGCGACCTGTGAAAGGCCGCCTTTTTTGTGCGTGTAAGAAATGATGAAGCGCTGATCTTACTTAGCAGGAAGAATAGAAGGAGTGACGCAGACAACATTCTTGAGGCCTGCAGCTTTGAGCTCACTGATCTGCTCGTCTGTTGCACCTGTATCGGTAATCAGAAGGTCAATATCTTCTGCAGAGCCAAACTGGAAGTTGGAAGTAGTACCCAGCTTAGAAGAATCTGCGACAACATAGTGCTTTCTAGAGCGCTTGAGCATCTGAGCGTTAATTGCTGGCTCAGGGGATGTTGCGGAAGTAAGACCAAATTCTCCCGAGAAACCCGTGCAGCCCAAAAAGCACTTAGCAGCAGTAATGTGCTGGATGCACTCAAGAGCGGTATCGCCAGTCATCGAAGCGCGAGGAGGACGGATGTCACCGCCAGTAAGGATGATAGAAAGGTCATGGATGTCCTCAAGCAGCAGTGCCTTACCGTTATTAGTAACAACGGTTACGTCATGAGCATCAATCCACTCAAGCATGCCAAGAGCAACGGAGCTAGTGTTGATGAAGATGCAATCGCCATCTTCAACGTAACGAGCAGCCTCACGTGCAATTGCTTTGTTAGAGCGAATCTGCCTTGAACCAGAAGGACGACCATAAGGATTAAGCAGAGTAGCAATGCCATACTGGCGAGTTAGGATACCGCGCTTCTCAAGAAAGTCCAGGTCACGCCTGATAGTCAAAGAAGAGACCTCAAAGTGATCAGCAAGCTCTAAAACGCTTGCTTGTCCCTCTTTTTCTAGCAGCTCAGTAATTGCCTCGCGACGTGAATCTACGTAAGCCTTACTCCTTTTCATAAATACCCTCCCTTTATGAGCAACATTTTTTCTTTGAATGTTCATTCATCAATAAAATAGAATATCAGTAGTAGGATATCAAGATATTTCGGAAAATAATAGTATGAATATATATGAATGTTTTAGATTATAAAAAATTTAACATATAAACTTTACATGGGATAATAGAAGTGGCTTCAATTACGTTCATAAAAACATGAACATTTATATAGTTACATGGACAAAAGATGCTCTGAAAAAATATGAACAACTCTGATTGCCGTTTTAGTAAAATTGATTGAAGTTAAGAACATTTCGTGGCATATTATCAAGTTATTAAGACTTGTCATGAGACGGCTTTGAGCCAATGTGTCTCATTAAGAGAAAGGCAAGGTAGTGCTGTGTTAAGTGATCTCCTTACCGAAGACCTGGTGCAGCTCAATGTTGTAGCTTCTGACTGGGAAGATGCAATTAAAAAATCTGCGCAACCACTCGTCGATAACAAAAAAGTAACTGAGGGCTATGTTGATGACATCATTAAAGGTGTCAACGAACTTGGCCCTTATATTGTTATTACCGAGCATGTTGCTCTTCCTCACGCACGTCCTGAGTCCGGCACACTTGAGCCTGCAGTAGGCATTACCGTGCTTAAGGATTCCGTTGAGTTTGGCAGCAAAGACAACGATCCAGTTAAGTTTCTTTTCCCACTTGCAGCAAAAGATAGTGAAGGCCACCTTAGTGCCCTTCAGTCTCTTGTTGAATTGCTGAGCGATCCAAATTTCTTTGCTCAGCTTGAAAAAGCTCAGTCACCAAAAGATGTTGTGGACCTTGTCCACGCAAAGGAAGGCAGGTTGTAATGGCTGATAAGAAGTTCCACGCACTGGTTTGCTGCCGTGCAGGTATGGGTTCTTCCATGATGCTCAAGATCAAGATTGACCAGGTCATCAAAGAGAATGATCTTCCAATCGAGACTGAGCACGGTAATCTGGATTCCCTGATTGGTTTTAATGGCGATCTTGTTATCACCATGTCTGATCTCACCGATGAGCTCAACGCTGACGATCGCGTTCCTTCTGCAGTTGGCATTACCAACATTGTCGACAAGGCAGAGATGAAGGAAAAGCTCACCGCTTGGCTCGCAGAGCACAACGCATAAGCTCCCCTTTGTATCTTTTTGGCGGGAGTTTCTCGTCATACGCAACACAGGTTGCCTTCGGCGAGAAGCTCTCGCCAAACCTTTGACAAGAGGTACTTGTCACTTGATTTAGAGAACTTATCTGAGTAGGTTCGTCGGTTTATTTGCTGAAAGGGATTACGCATGCTTAATGCAATTCTCATGCAGCTCAGAGATACAGCCGTCATTATGGGCATTATTGCTCTTGTCGGCCTCTTGCTGCAGAAGAAGTCCGCTGTGGACGTCTTCTCCGGAACTGTGAAGACCATTATTGGCTTCATGATCTTCAACATTGGTTCTAGCGCTATGTCCGCTCAGGTCAACATCTTCAGCGACATGTTTAGTCGTGCATTCGCTGTTAAGGGTGTTGTTACCCAGGTTGAGGTCGCAACTGCTCTTGCACTGAACACCTACGGTACCGAGGTTGCTCTTGTAATGGTTCTTGGCTTCATCATGAACCTTGTGTTTGCCAAGATTACCCCATTCAAGTCCGTCTTCTTGACTGGTCAGCACTTCCTGTACTTCTCCTGCGTACTTGCACTGGTCTTCATTGCTCTTGGTCTCCCAATGTGGGTCACCATTGTTCTTGGTGGCGTCATTCTCGGCTTCTGCGGTGCTGCACTGCCTTCGTTGTGCCAGCCATTCGTAACTAAGCTTGTTGGTGGAGACTCCATTGCAATCGGCCACTTCAACTGCATCGGTTATGCATTCTCTGGTTACGTTGGAAAGCTCTTCGCTAAGAAGAATGAGGAGGACGGTGAGAAAGAGGCTAAGGAGCTCCCAGAGTTCTTCAAGCTCTTCAAGGACTTTGTCTTCTCCGTTGCTCTCTTCATGATTGTTCTGTTCTACGTTGTTACTATTGCATGCCTTGTCACCGGTCACTTTGGTGACACCCTTGCAAACAACAAGCCATTCACCAGCTACTTTGGTAACGATATGTGGTGGATTTGGCCATTCCTTGCTGGTCTTCAGTTTGCTGCTGGTATGTCCGTCCTTGTTTACGGCGTCCGTCAGTTTATCGCTGAGATTACCGCTGCATTTGTCGGCATCTCCGAGAAGCTCATTCCAGATGCACGTCCTGCAGTCGACTGCCCTGCAATCTTCCCATTTGCACCAAACGCTGTCATCATCGGCTTCATTGGCTCCTTCCTTGGCGGCCTTGCCGCAATGGCACTCATGGTTGCATTCCACAGCCCAACCATCATGATTCCTGCAGCAGGCATCTGCTTCTTCTCTGGTGGTACTTGTGGTGTTTGTGGTTACGCTTACGGCGGATGGCGCGGTGCTCTTCTTGGCTCCTTCCTGGTTGGTATCTTCCTGACCGCTGGTCCTCTGATTCTCTATCCTGCATTCGCACAGCTGGGAATTGCAGAGGCATCCTTCCCTAACGTTGACTACAACATCGTTGGTTCTATCATCTACGGTATCGGCTCACTCTTTGGTCTTGCCTAAGCCTAGATTTCTGTAGTACCTACTCAGCTCTACGGTTTCTTAGGGCGCTCGTGGAAAGCCCGCGGGCGCCCTTTTAAAAGCTTCACAACAAGGAAAAACATGGCAGACGAGAAGAACAACAAAAGTGTTACTGAGTCAGTGCTTGGCGATATGTTTGGCCTTAGCGTTGACAAAAAGCCTGCTCCAGAGCTTCCTGAAGATCAGTTAGTTCTAGAAGTTCTTGAAGACAGAACTCGTTTGATGGTTCAGGGAATTCTGTACTTGCTTATGGCATTTGCTGCTCTTGCTCTGACATTTTTCTTTTGGGTTTACGCCAATGTAAGCGGCAATATTTTGGGTCTTGTTGGCGTTATTGCAGGACTCACTATTACGTGGTTTGCATCACGTGCCATGGGAAAGCGTTTTAGTCGTTTTGCCAGCGGTATTCATGTTATTGATTTTGGTCAGAAACACGTATTTATCTTTGCAAAATCCGACAAGAGAAAAGCACTTGTCGTTCCTTATACCAAGATTAAAAGCTACAAATTCATCCGACAGGGCAAGGCGCTGCGTCTGCTTTTTGAAGGCGCTTGGGTAAGCCATCCTTCAGGATTTGAATTTGTAGACATCAACCGTCCTTTTATGGCCTCCACTCTTGATGGAATTCAGGGGCAGATTGAGCAGCTTATGGCTCAGCACAAGGTCAAAGAGACGCGTTAATTCATTGTGTAGTAAGTGTCTTTGAGCTTGGACTCACAGACAGATAAGGAGTTGTAATGGCAACTGAAAAAGAGCAGGTTCAGGAGTTTCTCTCCATTGTGGGAAAGTCTCTCCATCAGTATGTAGAAAGCATTGATTTTGACGCACTCTCCGCAGCTAAAAAGCTTATTTTGGACGCAGAGGCAAAGGGCGGCCGCCTGCACGTAACCGGTATTGGTAAGCCAGGTCACGTCTCTGGTTATGCTGCATCGCTCTTCTCGTCAACCGGAACTCCAACCTATGAGCTTCACGGCACCGAGTGCGTTCATGGATCTGCTGGTCAGACTCGTCCTGGTGACGTGGTCATTGCTATTTCTAACTCTGGCGAGACTGGCGAGCTCAAGGCTACGGTAACCTGCCTTAAGAACGTTGGCGTGCACATCATTGCACTGACCGGCAATCCAAATTCTTGGTTGGCAAACGAGGCAGAGGTTGCTCTCATTGCAGGTGTTGAGCAGGAGGGCGATTCCATGAACAAGCCTCCACGCGCTTCTATCCTTGCAGAGATTATGGAGCTCCAGTGCCTCTCCATCCTGCTCCAGAACGAGTACGGCCTTAATCCAGAGCAGTACGTTAAGTGGCATCCAGGCGGAGCTCTTGGCGCATCTATTCGCGAGGGTAAATAGCACCAGGTAAACACTGTAAAGTATACAGAGGAGTTTGAATGTCAACATTTAAGGGCGTTATTGTCCCTATGGTTACGCCATTTAACCGCGACGAAGAGCAGTCTATCAACTACGAAGCCGCTGAGCAACTTCTGGAAAAGCTCATCTCCGAGGGTGCAGACGGCATCTTCACGTTTGGCTCTAACGGTGAGTTCCACGTTTGTAACCCTGACGAGAAGATCAAGTTCTCCAAGTTTATTATCGAGAAAACCGCAGGTCGTCTTCCTGTTTACGTAGGAACCGGCGCATGCTCAACAAAAGAGGCTCTCTACATGAGCTGTGAAGCAGAGGCAATTGGCGCCGACGCGCTTTCCGTCATCAACCCTTACTTTCTGGGTATTTCTGACCAGCAGCTGGTTGAGTACTTCAAGACGGTTGCCGCAAGCGTCAAGATTCCTGTCCTTCTGTACAACATTCCTAAGGGAACAGGCAAAAACATCTCTAAAGAGGCTGTTGAGCAGCTGGTAACCATTGAAAATATCAAGGGTATTAAGGACAGCTCTGGCAACATTGATAACCTCAAAGATTATCTGGATGCCGCAGCTGGTCACGACGTTGATGTGCTTGTAGGATCTGACGGAAAGATTTCTGAGGCTCACGCCCTTGGAGCTCAGGGCACTATTGCAGGTACCGCGAACCTTATCACCAAGGTTGTTGTTGACCTTTGGAAGGCTCTTGAGGCAGGAAATGCAGAGGAGGCAGCTCGCTTGCAGGCAGAGATTGAGCCAATCCGCGACATCCTGCACCTTGGAAGCACGCCTCAGACGCTTAAGCGCTCTCTTGAGCTTGCTGGATATCCTGTCGGCCCTGCTCGTTTCCCTGTTACCGAGGTTGCAGAGGGTGTTGACGAGAAGATCTATGCAATGCTTGACCATTACGGAATTGCTCATAACTAAGTATCAAAAATGACGGGTTTCTCGCCAGCTCAATAGGGAAGTGCGAGATACGTTTACAAGGAGATGTTGTATATGAAGATGCAGAAAGCTGCTGTTTCTCAGGCATTGGTTGATACCTGTGCGTTTGCAGTTGTTCGCGTCCCAACGATTGAGCGTGGTATTGAAATTGCTGAGGGTCTTGCAGAAGGTGGCGTTCATGCAATGGAGATTAGCTACACCCTGTCAAATGCAGGCGAGGTTATTGCTGCAATTAGAGAGCGTCTTGGCAAAAAGATGATTGTTGGTGCAGGTACCGTTATGGAGTCAACAACTGCTCGTCTTGCTATTATGGCTGGCGCTCAGTTCATTGTTGCTAACTGTGGCTCTGATGAGGTTGCTCGTATGTGCAACCTGTATCAGATTCCTTATGCACCTGGTTGCACCACAATGACCGAGGCTAACCACAGCCTTGAGATGGGAGCCGCCTTTATTAAGTGCTTCCCAATCTCTAACGTCTATGGTCCTGAGCTGGTTAACCTCTTTAAGACACCAACTCCTTGGATGCCTTTGATGGCTTCTGGTGGCATTAACCTTGATAACCTTGCTGAGTGGCTTGAGCGCGGCGTTGACTGCTGCGGCATGGGAAGCCTGCTCACCAAGGGTTCAAAAGAGGAGATCGCAGCTAATGCAGCCAAGGTTCGCGCCATCATTGACGAGACACGCGCAAAGATGCAGACTGCGTAACAGATGCAGAACTAACCTGCAGGTAGCGTATAACTAACGCTCAACAGCGTTTTTCTCGCGATTTTTAGACCGTCTCTTCAGTAGAGAAGAGGCGGTTTTTCTGTGGATGAACTGCGCGACGTATAACATACCTGCACTTTTGGTAAAATAAATTCTGTATCTGTCTCTTCGGAGTAAGAAAAGGAGCAACTGTGGCTAATCATTTTCGCACTGATGAGCAACAGGAGTCCTCGTTTGATGACCGTTTTGGGGTAATTTCTCAGGATGATCTGAACCAGCTTGACCAGCAAGACGTTGTAGCTGATCAAGTTGAAACCCAGGACTTTTCTGCTGATGTGCCAGTGGCCCAGGCTGCTGAACCTGTAACAACTGTATCTGATCCATTTGCTTCAGGAGTAGAGCCTGTACATGTGGTAACTGCTGAGCAGCAAAATAACCCTGAGCAGGCACCTCTTGATCGCGCAAAGTTCTTTGCTGATCTTGCACAAGACGCACCTCAGGTTGAGCGTACTGGTACTCCTACCATCTCTTTTAAGGGTGCTTCGCTTGTGTATCCATCACAGCCAAATCGCCCAGCACTGGATAATATCAGCGCTGATATCTACCCAGGCGAGTTTGTCTTTGTAGTTGGACACTCTGGTTCCGGTAAGTCATCTCTCTTACGCCTTATTACGCGCGAGCAGAAGGCAACTCACGGACAGGTTATTGTTGCTGGTCAGGATCTTACGCGTATGCGTAACTCCAAGGTTCCGTATCTGCGTCGCCAAATTGGTACCGTCTTCCAGGACTTTAAGCTTCTGCCCGATAAGACCGTCTATGAGAACGTTTCTTTTGCACTTGAGTGCATTGGCAAGCCTCGTTCTGTTATTAAGGTACAGGTTCCTGAGGTTCTGCGTTTGGTAGGTCTTGGACAGAAGATGGACGCTTACCCAGATCAGCTTTCTGGTGGTGAGCAGCAGCGTGTCTCCGTTGCTCGTGCAATGGTTAACCGCCCACCACTGCTTATCTGCGACGAGCCTACGGGTAACTTGGACCCAGCAATTTCTCTGGGCATCATGAAGCTTCTTGACCGCATTAACCGTGCGGGTACTACGGTTGTAATGGCAACACACGATCGCGAGATGGTTGACTCTATGCGCAAGCGCGTTATCGCACTTGAGGCTGGTCACATTGTCCGCGACCAGGAGAAGGGAGGCTATGGCTACTATGGGGCTCTCTAATTTTGGATACTCTCTGCGTGAGGCCGGAAGCCACTTTAGAAGGAACTGGTCTACTGCTCTTGGTGCAATCGTAACCATTTTCTTGTCGCTGTTCATCATCGGCCTGTTTATTCTTGGCTCCGCTCTTATCGAGAACATGGTAGGAAGTGTCGAGAATCGCGTTACTATCCAGGCATTTCTTTCTGATGATGCAGATCAGTCTGCAGTAACTGCTTTCCAGCAGGAGGTTCAGAGCTGGGATACGGTTGAGTCCGTAACCTATAAGAGCAAAGATCAGGCTCTTGAGGAGTATCGCACTACCATGAGCTACCGTAATGCTTCCGACGCGGTTTCTGCTCTTGATGGTCAGAATCCTATTCCTGCATCTCTTGTGATTAAGCTCAAGGACCCTAAGGATGTTCAAGACGTTGCCCAGCGCATTGCCTCTTCATCATCTTTTGCAGCAATTGCTGATAATAAGAGCAATCCATCTGGTGATGTTCAGTATGGTCGTGAGACCGTTGAGCGCCTGTTTAGCGTAACAGCATACATTCGTATCGGCGCTATCGGCCTTGTTGGACTTCTGGTGTTTGTTGCCTTTGTCTTTATTAACAACACCATTCGCCTTGCTATTAACGCTCGTCGTCGTGAGATTGCAATCATGCGCCTGGTTGGTGCATCTAACGGCTTTATTCGCGGACCATTCCTTATGGAAGGCGTGCTTGAGGCACTTATCGGCGCTCTTCTCGCCATTGCTGTTTTGGTTGTTGGAGCCCACATGCTTCTTCCTGTTATGGCAGAGAGCATGACCTTCTTGACCTTTGCTATTCCAACAACGGTCATGCTGGGCATGAGCGGCCTTTTGCTGCTCCTTGGCCTGCTGCTGGGACTCTTTGGTTCTGCTATTGCTATGGGTCGCTTCCTGAAGGCATAGCAACTAAGCAACCTGGTGCTTCAATTGTCAAAGAGAAGTATCAATTAAGAAAGTTTTTTGCATAAAGATTGCAAGGTAAGACCTCGTGAAAACCGTTCACGGGGTCTTTTTTGCGTTAAACGGTATTTACCAATTTGCAGGTAGAATGATATTTTTAAGGGTGAATTATTAGGCCACGTACTTGAATGGGGGCCAAGTATGGAGACCAACCTGCATAAATTCCAGGCTTTTACTTCTGCAGCGTATCACAGTAGCTTTACGGTGGCGGCAGAAGAGCTCGGATGCACTCAGTCGTCGATTAGCCGTATGGTGGCAAGTCTAGAAAAAGAGTGGGATGTCCGCCTGTTTAACAGGCATGGCGGATATGTAAGTCTGACTCCTGAGGGAAAGACGCTCTTGCCTGTTGCAGAAGAGGTGTGCCAGGCATACAGCAAGCTGAGCAATCAAGTTAATCGCGTTAGCGCTATTGAGATGGGCAATCTTATTATTGCGGCGCCTTCGAGCTTTCTTTCTCGAGCACTGCCAGGCCATCTGAAGAAGTACATGACCGATCATCCAAATATCAAAGTTGAAGTTATCGAGTGCACCTATGGAGAAGCCCTGCGTCTTATTAGCAAGGGTAAAGTGGATATTAGTTTTACTATGACCCGCACAACCGAACAGGGATTTACTTCAACTTTATTTGATCATGATGAGGTTATTGTTGTTTCTCAAAAGGGACATTATGAGAAGGACCTTGAGACAATTCCTGTTAAGCGTCTTATTGAAGAGCCCTTTATTGTTGATATTGAGACCGCTCCTCTGCTTCAGAAGCAACTCAAAAACGCACGCATGACGTTTGCATCATCGGATTCATTCACCATTATGTCCATGGTAGAGTCGGGTCTTGGTGTAAGTTTGTTGCCACTTGAGGCAACAAAAGGTACAAATTTTGATATTGATGTACATCATCTGGAGACTCCCGTACATCGTAATGTCTTTATTACACATCGTGTAAAGGGCGAGATGTCGCGCACTACAGAAGAGTTTTTAAAGTATTTGAGTTAAAGATTGATACATAGTTGTGTACGTTAACTATTTGAAAATTGCATAACTGTTATTAGATTTTGGTAAAGATGTAAAAAGATTTAACTACCGCTCGCGGTTGTAGCCTTTACGCTTACGGGTTTATCTGACGTCCAGAGGGCGCTACTTCTTTTTTCAAATGGCTTTGGGTGCAAACATAGTCTCATCAAGTTCTTCGTCCGAGTTATTACGGGAAGGAGTGGGACATGGCAGAAAATGCCGAGGCACCTGAGATGCAAAAGTCGTTGAGTCTATTCAACTTCTTTACCATCGGATTTGGTGCGATCATTGGTACCGGATGGGTGCTCCTGGTAGGCGACTGGATGGTTCTTGGTGGAGGACCATTCCCCGCGATGATCGCATTCGCAATTGGCGCAATTTTCCTTGTACCAATTGGATGTGTTTTTGGCGAGCTCACTGCTGCTATTCCAATTTCTGGTGGCATCATTGAGTACGTCGACAGGACATTCGGTCGCCCATTGGGCTTCTTTACCGGCTGGATGCTCCTTCTGGGTAATGCTCCACTGTGCCCTTGGGAGGCAATTGCTATTTCCACGCTTCTCACCGACCGTTTTGGTGCATTCCCTGTTCTTTCTTGGTTGAGGTCCGTTAAGCTCTACACCATTCTTGGTGCCGATGTTTACCTGTGGCCAACAGTCATCGCTCTTTGCTTTGCAATCCTGGTTATCTTCCTTAACTTCAAGGGCGCTGGTGCAGCAGCTAAGCTTTCGAGCTTCCTTACCAAGGCTTTGCTGACTGGTATGATCCTTGCAATGGTTATCTCCTTTGCAACTGGTTCTCCAAGCAACGGCCTCCCAGTCTTCTCCCAGGCAACTGAGGTTGCAGGTGGCGAGGGCACAAAGGCTACCAGCTTCTTTGGCGGTATCATTGCAGTACTTGTTATGACTCCATTCTTCTACGCTGGTTTTGACACCATTCCACAGCAGGCAGAAGAGGCTTCTGCTGACCTTGACTGGAAGAAGTTTGGCATCATTCCTGCACTTGCACTTATCGCTTCTGGTGTTTTCTATCTCATCTGCATCTATGCATTCGGAACTATGATTGACTGGCACGAGTTTGTTAAGTCTTCCGTTCCTGCACTTGCAGTTCTCGAGCGCATCAACCTGTTCTTCTACATTGCAATGCTCATTATTGCAACGCTTGGACCTCTGGGCCCAATGAACTCCTTCTTTGGTGCTTCTACTCGTCTGATGCTTGCTCTTGGTCGTAAGAAGATGCTTCCTGAGTCCTTCGCAAAGATTGATCCTAAGTCTGGCGCACCTCTGACCGCAAACATGTTCATGGCTGGTCTGACCCTTGTTGGTCCATTCCTTGGCCGCAACATGCTTGTTCCTCTGACCAACGTTGCTTCTCTCGGCTTCATCTTTGCATGCACCATGGCTGGCGTTGCCTGCCTGCGTTTGCGTCAGACCGAGCCAGACCTGCCTCGTCCTTACAAGGTCAACGGTGGTATCGCAGGTATCATGGCTGCAATTCTTGCTGGTAGTATCATCATCGGCCTGATGGTTGTTCCTTTCAGCCCTGCAGCTCTGAAGCCAGTTGAGTGGATCATCACCATTTCTTGGATTGTCATTGGTATGGCCATCTTCATGATCTTTGGTCGTCAGTCTGAGAAGGCAGCAGCATAAGTTGCTTGCAAGCTCTAAAGGTTTCATCGGTACGTTGAACTAAGCACGTTATTTGTTTCTTTAGTTTGGTTTTTTTGCGCCCAAAAAGGGTGGGCGCAAAAAGATAGTATTTATCATTTACTAGAGGGGGAAAGAAATGAGTAAGATTGCTTTTGTAGGCGGAAAGCTCGTTGACGGCACTGGCGCCGCTCCTGTTGAGGATTCTCTTGTCCTCGTAGACGACAAGAAGATCGCGTATGCTGGTCCTCGCACTGAGGTTCCAGAGGGCTATGAGGTCCGCGACATTCAGGGTCGCACCATTATGCCTGGTCTTATCGATACTCACCTGCACTTCTCCGGCAACCTGACCGACAACGATAACGACTGGGTTATCGAGTCCGTTGCTCAGAAGCAGGCATGCGCAGTCAAGCAGTCCTGGGACGCTCTCTCTCACGGTCTTACCACCGTCTGCGAGATTGGCCGCAATGGTATCGCAATTCGTGACCTCGTTAACATGGGCGTCATGGAGGGACCACGTATCTTCGCTACCGGCCTTGGCTTCTGCCGCGTTGCTGGTCATGGTGACTGCCACCAGCTCCCACAGGAGATCTCCAAGAATGGTCACCCATGGGGCGATCAGGTAGACGGTCCTTGGGATCTTCGTAAGGCAGTTCGTCGTCGCCTTCGTGAGAACCCAGACGCAATCAAGATTTGGGCAACCGGTGGCGGCATTTGGCACTGGGACTCCGGTCGCGACCAGCACTACTGCTACGAGGAGATCAAGGCAGTCTGCGACGAGGCAGCAATGGTTGGCATTCCTGTTTGGTCACACTCCTATAACAGCTTCTCCGCAGCTTATGACTCCGTCCGTTGCGGCTGCGAGCAGATGATTCACGGCTTCGAGCTTGATGCAAAGACCATGGATCTTATGTGCGAGCAGGGCACCTTCTTCACTCCTACCATCGGCTTCCTGCCAACTTGGTACGGAACTTATCCACCAGAGTGGACTCCAGAGCTCGACGCATTCGCAGGCGACACTGTTGTTGAGAAGGGCCTCAACCGTACATACGAGAACCTCCGCGCTGCTAACGAGCGCGGCGTCACTCTCACCATCGGCTCCGACTCCTTCAGCTTCGTAACTCCTTACGGCTGGGTCACCATCGACGAGATGTATGACTTCGTTGAGAAGGCTGGTGTCACAGTTCTTGAGACCATCAAGGCTGCTACTCTTAACGGCGCAAAGATGGTTCACCACGAGGATGAGTTTGGCTCCCTCGAGGCTGGCAAGCTTGCTGACCTCCTGGTTGTCAAGGGCGACGTTGCTACCAACATCCGCGACCTTACCCCAGATAACATGGAAGTTATCATGAAGGAAGGCAGCGAGGTTATTCGCGGCACCTTCTAAGAGGTAAACCAATCCCTTCTGGAGCCCCTATGCAGTCTCTGCATAGGGGCTCTTTTTGTGTGCAGAGATGGCGAGAAACCCGGAGAGGGCTCCGACGTCTATTCGTCGAGACGTTCGTCGAGAAATCAGTCGAGATCCCTAGAACTTCTCGCCTTATCTGTGTCTCGTCTATCACAAGGCACTTTCGGGTACATATCAGAAGATTCATTGGTCAGCGCAAGAGGTGCTGGCTTTCTACTTACAGGAGGATTTTTGGCTAGAAAACGCGTACATAAAGGGAATCGTCGTCAGGGACGTGCAAAAGTCTCAAAGCGACCATCAGCGCTGCTTACGGGCACGTTGAGCCTTTCTCGCCCAGGAGTTGCTACCGTAAGCACCCCTGAGGGTACGTATGCGCTGGCCAAGCACGGTATACACGAGGCAATGCACGGCGACGAGGTCCAGGTTTCGCTGATCTCGTCCAAGGGAAAGACTCCTCTGGCAAACGTGCGCTTTGTGCTTACGCGAGCTACTCAGACGTTTTTGGGCATCTACCACGACGCTGGTCCACTTGGCGCTGTAGTGCCGCTGGATAGTCGCATCCAGCGAGATTTCTTTGTGCTTCCCGAAGATCCTTCTGTTGGACGTTATTACGTTTTTGAAGGTGACGTGGTTGTTGCGCGCATTACAGAGTACCCAACGCGTAAAAGCGCTGCCGTGGTTACTATTGAGCGTCGCGTGGGATCGGCCGAAGATCTGGACATGAACGTTGAGGCAACTATTGCTTCATATGGTCTAGCAACGGAATTTCCTATTAAGGCGCTTAGGCAAGCTGAGAAGATCTCCGTTGACGCAGAAAAAGCGCTTGCAGAAGACGTTTCAAGACACGATTTGCGAGAAAATCTATGCATCACCGTAGATCCCGCAGATGCTAAAGACTTTGATGATGCTGTTAGTGCGCGCAAGCTTGAAGACGGCGGCTTTGAGCTGTGGGTTCATATTGCAGACGTGGCTCACTACGTAAAATGGGATTCTCCCATTGACCTAGAAGCTCGCATGCGCACCTGCTCGGCATATTTAGTTGACCGCGTGTTGCCTATGCTTCCAGAGAAACTCTGCAACGACGTTTGTTCTCTGCGACCAGCTGAAGACAGGCTGGCCATGTCAGTAAAGATGACTTTAAGCAGCTCAGGCAAGATTCTTGGCGCAACGGCTATGAATTCCGTCATTCGCTCACGGGCAAGACTCAGCTACGACCAGGTAGATAGCTATCTCCAAGGAGATGCTGCGGCATTTGACTCGGCCGTTTCCGCAGAAGATGCTGGCGCAATTAAAGAAATGATTGGCGTGCTCAATCAAATCCGTGCGCTTAGAGAAGAAATTCGCGAGAAACGCGGCTCAGTAGATTTTGAGAGCGTGGAAACGCGCGTGGTACTTGACGAGAAGAACAAGCCTGTTGGAGTCTCGGTGCGAGAGCGCACCCAGGCAACGGGGCTTATCGAGGAAGCAATGCTCGCAGCTAACGAGAGCGTTGCGCACATGCTCAGCCAGCATGACCTGGAGTCGGCATATCGCGTACATGAGCAGCCTTCGCCAGAGTCACTTAAGCTTGCGGTCATTCCGCTTGTGGCGATGGGTGCTCTTGAGCCAGACGTTGCGTCTCGTATTGCCATTGGTGACCAGACTGCGTTGCAAGAAGCGCTGGAGTCGGTTCATGGTACACGTTATGCTTGCGTGGTAAATGCGCAGCTGCTCAGGGCCCAAAAACGAGCTATCTATCTGCCAACTAATCAGGGTCACTTTGCCTTGGGAGCAGATGCGTACTGTCACTTTACCTCGCCAATTAGGCGCTATCCTGACGTGATAGTTCACCGCACGTTCAAGCGTCTGCTTCGTGGTCAGACGGCGTCTCGCGCAGAGTTGAGCGCGCTCCCAGACATCTGTAGCACCTGCTCTGAGCAAGAACGCAAGGCAGATGCGGCGGCTCGTGCGACGCAAAAGATTAAGCTAGCCGAGTACTACCAGAGTCGTCTGGGAGAAGAAACGTGGGGAACCATTGACGGCTGCGAGCGCTTTGGCCTGTTCATTACATTGGACGGTACCTACGCCGATGGGCTTCTCGCCGTGAGGGATTTGGGCCACGAATGGTACGTGTATGATCAGGAGACGCTGGCGCTAATAGGGGAATCAACAGGCAAAACGTATCGCATTGGCGGACGTGTGCGCGTGAAGATTTCTGGCGTAAATGTGGCTCGTGGCCAGATTGATTTGGCACTTGTGGAATAATAAGCAGGTAGATTACGTGCAGGTTTATAATGCGCCCGCACACATGATTGCATGATTGATATTGAATGATAGGTGAGTAAGATGGCACTTTCGGCACTTTCAGATGAGCTGATGCGCGCTGAAGGCATGATGATGCAGGACCAGAACGAGGAAGCGCTTGAGCTGCTGCTTCGTTTGGCTGAAGACGCTGAGGAGTATGTGGACCGCAACTGTCAAACCACAGAAGAGGTGCAGTATTTTGCGTTCCCCACGCTTTTTGACCGCTTGGCATATAGGCGCGTGGAGAATGATCCTCGCAAGCTCGAGGACGTTCATGAACCGTTTGATCGCCTATACGGAGACCTTGCTATGGCTTACGTACGCACCGGCGATTACGAGAACGCCATGACTGCGCTGAAGACCGCCATTCGCTGGAACCCAATGAACTGCGGATTTAGGCTTGATCTGGCCGATCTGTTTAAGATTGCAGGCGATATTCGTGAGCACATGGCTCTGACTTTTGGTGTCTTTGAGCGCGCAAGTGAGGCAAGGCATCTGACCAGGGCGTTTTTGAACTTTGCAGCATGGTTTGAGGCTCAGGGTAGGTTTGAGCAGGCTGCGGCATGCTTGAGGGCAGCTCGTCGCTTTGAGGTTAAAGACAGCACTCTTGAGGCTGCGCTTGACCAGGCTGCAGGCACCCCTAAGGACCCTGATGGCCTTACCGACGAGGAGGCAAACGACCTGCTTGAGGCAGAGGGCCTGCCAACAGGCGCAAACGCCGAAATTGCAGTCTGCCTGCTCATGTGCGCACAGGATTGCGCTGCCATGGGCGACAGAGCTACCGCAACTGAGATGACCATTCGCGCTCGCGATCTTGTGGGCGAGCAGGCGGCTCTTGCGCTTTTGCAGCTTGTCCGCGATGCAGCCATCTCCGAGGGTTTCACCGCAGGTGGCAATCCCGTATCTGGCGACGCGTCCAGCAACGCATCTGGCGAGAAAACCGATGCAGCAGAAACTTCAGACGGGGAAGGCAAGTAAGCATGGCCGAGATCCAGGGAAAACAGCAGGGTAAGAAGTCGATTGCTCGCAATCGCTCTGCTCGCCATGAGTACGAGATTGGCGAGACTTTTGAGTGCGGCCTGGTGCTTACCGGCACCGAGGTTAAAAGCCTGCGCGAGCGTGGTTGCCAGCTAACCGATACGTTCTGCCTCATTCGTGACGGTGAGGCGTGGATTCACGGCATGCACCTGCACCCATACACGAATGGCGGCGTGTGGAACGTTGACCCAGATAGAAAGCGCAAACTGCTGCTTCACCGTAGGCAGATTGACTATCTTGATGGAAAGCTTCGCCAGAAAGGCTTGGCGCTGGTTCCGCTTGAGATCTATTTTGACGAGCATAACCGCGTTAAGCTGCTGATTGCTCTCTCGCAGGGTAAAAAACTCTACGACAAGCGCGCGTCTGCAGCTAAGCGTGATTCTGACCGCGAGATTCAGCGAGCCCTCAAGGAGCGCAGCCGCTACTAGGAGAGCACGGCTGGCGGAAGCGGCCAACGCTCGGAGTGCGTTGCTGAAAGCGGCCCGCGCTAGAAGCACGCCGAACTTCTCGCCAAAAAAATTTCGTGCGAATTTTATGAGAATCATTCCTATTTTCGGAATAATGCTTTAGAATCACTCAAGATTTGTTACTATCTGCATGAGCACTTAACCGCGGATAAGGGCCACGGTTAGTTGCCATCCGCGTTAATTGCGCGAATAGAAGGAAAAGCGCGTAAGCGCTTGGAGAGAGGAATAAAAATGGCAGAGACTACTTACAAGTTTGTTTGCACCGTTTGTGGCTATGAGGTTGAGGTTGACACTCCAGAGCTTCCTGAGGACTATGTTTGCCCAGTTTGTGGCGTTGGTCCTGAGATGTTCGAGCTTGTCGAGGAGTAAGCTCCCCACAAAGTTAGTCAGACAGGTTGCCTAGACTAGATTGCTCTTTGGTAACCTCTTTGATAATCACCCAAACAAAAACGTAAAAGCGATGTAGGATTTAACCTGCATCGCTTTTCGTATACGTCAGCGCAATTTGTATAGCTGATGTGCACAATTTGGTTGGAGTAGTCTTGAAGCACGCACTACAAATGTCAGATTCAGTTGAAGTAGCTGCATTTTTGGCCTTCTCAGGCGGAGTTATGGATGCCTATTCCTACTTGGTACGCGGTGGTGTTTTTGCTAACGCTCAGACAGGTAATTTGCTGCTTTTTGGCATCCATCTGACCAGCGGATCGTTTGAAAAATGCCTCAAATATGCTCTGCCAATTTTGGCATTTGCTATAGGTATTGCTTGTTCTTATGCCATTCGAGCTGTTGCGCGAGAAAAACATCTGCATTGGAGACAGCTGGCAGTTATTGTGGAAATTGCACTTTTAAGTGTTGTTTCTTTGCTCCCAACAGATATGAATCTGCTGGCAAACAGCTTGACTTCACTTGCGTGCGGCATTCAAGTTCAAGCATTCAGAAAGCTGCATGGGCACGCATTTGCCACCACCATGTGTATTGGTAATCTTCGCGGTGGAACGCAAGAAATTGCGGCGTATATGCATACGCACGAGCCTGCTCACATTGAGACCTCGCTGCTCTACTTTGGAACCATTTTCTGCTTTGTGGCCGGTGCAGTAGTGGGCAACTTGTTTATCCCGCTTATGGGAACTCATATGATTTGGCTGTCACCTGCAGCGCTTCTGGTGGTTATTTTGGTCATGTTTATTGATCGCGAGAAACAAGTTCTAGAAGCTCACGGTAAGACCGTAAAGTAAGCCGTTAAGTAAGCTACAAAGTAAGCCGTTCTCAAAATAGTCATATCTTTTTTGAAAGAATGGCAGTTCATGGGGTATACTCTCTACACTTTGAATTGCAAGCAACGTCATGCGCGTCCGCAATTCGGGAACATTGAAAACTGCATGGTGGCAGTTTCTCTCATTATTGGGGGTGACTGGATTCGACAAGGTGAGTTTGCGGTGGGCAGCAAGCCGTGGTCTCCTCGCCACGTAAAACAGGGGTAACGTCAAATTGAATTGACAACACTCTTACTTTTGAGCCTCGTATGGCTCTCGCTGCTTAATTAAGTTCAGCGCGTCTAACTGGGATTTTCTCCTGTTCTCAGGGTGACGTCATTTTAGGGAGATGCTTGTAAGGACGTAGTTGGTATGCCTTACAAAAAGATTGATCCAACTGGAGCACCAAACGCCTGTTACTAAGTGTGCGATGCTTGAGATCTAATTAGTAACTGAGCTTGGAGACACCTGCCTAGGATTTGCTTTGGACCGGAGTTCGATTCTCCGCACCTCCACCATATATTCGTTACGCATGAATGGCAGAATTTCTGTGATTTATGAGTACATCTATATTTTTGCATCATTTTGTCGTTGTAGAACGCACAGTAAAACCGTATTCCAGTCTGCTCGGAATGCGGTTTTACTGTTTATTAGTATGGTTTTACGTTAGCGTCTGTTTTTATCCGTTCAGCAGGAGCTTAAATGACTGATAGTAATTTAGTAGTATTATTTTAGTTAACCAAATCTAACTTAGAGGAGAGTTATATGAAGCCCGATTATAAGAACTGGTTTCCAAAGGGAATGGTATATGGGTTCTTTTTCGGAACTGCTGTTTGCCTAGCTTTTCTTTTTATAGTGCTGTTTGTTGACTTTATTCCTATGAAGTTCTTTCAGACTATGCTTGTTCTAGTTTTTGGTGTTCTCTCTGTGATTATGATTGTAATGAGTATCTGGGGATTTAAGATGCACCAGGCCTTCTCATATGATGGTAAGCGTCAGATGGCTCGGCAGATTATCGAGGGAGTAGCTAGCTATATTACTATTCCAGCAGGAGGCAGGGGATTGGATGTTGGATGCGGTAGTGGAGCTCTTGCCATTGCCGTTGCAAAGAAAAATCCAGATGCGATGGTTATTGGTATTGATCGTTGGGGCAAAGAGTACGCCTCGTTTAGCAAAATACTTTGCGAGAATAACGCAAAAGCGGAAAGCGTTACAAATACAAGTTTCTTTCCTGGCGATGCCGTGAATTTGAATTTTGAAGACGAATCTTTTGATGCTGTTTTTAGTAATTACGTGTATCACAACATTCCTAGTAACAATCGTCAAGAAATCCTATTAGAGACACTGCGCACGCTTAAAAAGGGTGGTGTATTTGCTATTCACGATATTTTTTCTCAGAATAAATACGGAGATATGAATGCGTTTTTAGCTACGTTAAAGTCTATGGGCTATGAAAGTGTAGAGCTCATTGATACTACTGAGGGTATATTTATGACTCCAAAAGAAGCTAAATGGATGATGCTCTCTGGATCAGCGCTGCTTGTGGGAAGAAAATAGAGTTAGGACATTGTCGTGTCAAGGAACGCTACAAGATTTCAAAAAGTACTGATGTCGTGGGTGTATCGCGGCAAAGAAATATTTAAGCCCCTTAACACAGGTGCCATTGATGAGCACGTGAGGTGTATACGTGAGTATGTGGCCAATATTTTCTTCTACACCAAAGGCAGTACTACCATCATGATTGACGCAGGATACAGCTATGATCGCCTGCAAGAAAAGATGGACTGGCTGGGAATTGACCCTAAGGATATTCAGCATATTCTAATCACTCACCTAGATACCGATCATATTGGCGCAATTGAGTCGGACAGTGACCAGCTTTTCAGCCACGCACAGGTTTATATTGGCGATGTTGAAAATAGGTATTTAACAGGAGAAGTTCGTCGCCGTGTAATGAATGGCTGGTATAAGCTACCAAAGGTGAGCATTCCAAATAAAAAGACACTTCTGCACGACGGGGAAGTGCTTGATATTGATGGCATAAAAATCGAAACAATTCTTGTCCCCGGTCATACCTGGGGTCACGTGGTGTATCTGATTGATGACGAATATTTATTCTCTGCCGATACCATCTGGCTGGGAGTAGACGGCGGTTATAGCTTTATTAATAAGCTTGCAGAAGACAATAAACTGGCTGTTGAATCGCTTGCAAGGCTAGAGGGCATTCTGCGTGAGCGCGGACTTAATCCCAAAATTATCACCGGGCATACAGGCTGGGCGGATGACATCAACTTTGTCTTTGCTCATACCGATGAGGTGTGTAACGTCAACAAACCAGTCAAAGTTCATGACCCCAAAGCTCCTTACGACGCATATGACGAACGCGATGACACGCGCGAAAACGCAACGAGCACACCGCTTCTTCCCTGTAATAGATAACGCTGGAGCAATAAAGAGTACATGATAAATGCACGCTAGGACTCTGTCAGAAATGGCAGAGTCTTTTTTTCAGACAGAAAGTGATTAAAGTTTTAAGATTTTTTCGTTGACGTATTCCACAAGTGGAACTACTATCTTTATAAGATATTCAACAAGTGGAATATAAGGAGATGAGAGATTTGCTTAAACAGGGAATTCTTGGTCTCTTGAATTATGGAGATATGTCCGGCTACGAGATTAAAACCATCTTTCAACAGTCGCTTAATTACTTCTGGACTGCTCAGACAAGTCAGATTTATAGAGAGCTGCAGTCGCTAGAAAAGGACGGCTGGGTTACCTCAACACTCGTTGCTCAAAAAGGAAAGCCAGATAAAAAGGTTTTCTCGATAACTGAAGCCGGTAAAGAAGAGTTGCAGAGGTGGCTGAGGGAAGACTCCCAGTCCTCGGTGCTGCGGATTCCGCTTTTGATGCAGACATTCTTTAGGGGCGAGTGCTCCTACGAGGAAAACCTTGCGTTCTTTAAACGAATCGCAGATAACGCCTCCTCGTTTCCTGGTGGAAGTGAGCTGGCAGCTGGCGCAGTAGTCGCTTACGCAGCTCAAATGGATGATCCAGAGAAGGCATTGTTCTGGCAATTTACTATCGAGTACGGTAAGATGCACGAGGAAATGCTTAGGGCATGGAGCGAGAAGTGCATGAAGGAGCTGGAGGCGCATCATGAACATTCTGCTCATTAACGGCAGCCCTAAGGGCAAGGCCAGCAATTCTCTGCGTCTTGCAAAGAGCTTCATCGAGGGCGTCTCCGAGCAGCACGCCAATGAAGACGTAACCGTTGAGCAGCTCAACGTTGCCACTATGGACATCAAGCCTTGCAAGGGATGCTTCCACTGCTGGAAGAACACGCCCGGTAAGTGTATTATGTCGGACGATGAAGAAACCGTCATCCAAAAGCAGCTCTGGGCTGACCTGGTTATTTGGAGTTTTCCGCTCTACTACTTCAACGTGCCTGGACTGCTGAAGAACCTGATTGATCGCCAGCTTCCTATGAGTCTGCCCTTCATGAGCGACGCAAACAGGGGATATGGAAGTGGCGCGCACGAATCTCGCTATGACATGACAGGCAAGAAGCACGTTCTAATCTCTACCTGCGGATTTTATTCTTCAGAGGGCAATTACGATAGCGTTACCAAGATGTTTGACCACATTCTTGGCCAGGGCAACTACGAGAGCATTTTCTGCGGTCAGGGTGAGCTCTTCCGCGTAAAAGAGCTTTCCGCACGCACCAACCAGTACCTCGAGCTTGTCAAAAAGGCTGGCACAGAATACGCTCAGGGCGGCATTTCTGACCAGACAAAAGCCGAGCTCAAAGTCTTGCTGTATCCAAAAGAGATGTTTGAGCAGATGGCGGATGCAAGCTGGGGAATTTCTCGCAATACAAGCGCTCAGGTCAGCAAAAACACTGGCGAGAAACCCGTTGAGCAGGTGCCGTTTGACCATATCTTCACTTCTCAGATGGCGGCTCTGTATAACAAGACGGCTTACGATGGCAGGGACCGCGTCCTTGAGATGAACTACACCGACCTTGGTCGCAGTTATCAGATTTTGCTGGGTAAAGACGGCAGTAAAGTCTTTACTGATGGCAGTCTTACTACCACCACAAAGCTCAACACTCCGTTTGAGGTCTGGCAGTCCATTTCTAGGGGCGAGATGAGCGGACCAGAGGCGCTGGGCAAGCGTCTGTATACCGTTGAGGGTGATTTTTCCTTCATGATTGATTGGGATAAGTATTTTGGTCCCACTCCTGGCGGCGCATCTGGAGGTGCGCAGAACGTGCCGCTTGAAGAAGCGGGCAACACGCAGAAAAACCCTCAGATGATTACAATGCTGCTCCCCTGGATTACCTTCTGGACTGCAACATCGTTTGATTCTCAGGTTGGCGCCATGATTGTGCTGCTTGTTACTGCTTTAATGCCGCTTATTATGAGGAACTTCAAGTTCACCATCTGGGACAGAATCTCATTTGCCCTGGTTGGAGCATTGTCTGCAGGCGTTTTTATGAGTGGAAATGGCGACGGGAATCTTATTGTCAATTTGGGATATCTGGCATTTGGTCTTATGTGGCTTGCATCATGCCTTACTAAGGAGCCTCTCTGCGCTGCGTATGTTAAGTACAGCTACGGCGGAGATAATGCCTACAACAATCCGCTGTTCATGAAGACAAATTATATTTTGGCTGCATGTTGGGGTGCTATGTACGTGTTAACGGCCATTTGGAGTTGGTTTGCAGTTCAAAATGGTGTAAGCGGTATTTTGGTTATTGTGAATAACCTGGTTCCTATTGGAATGGGCCTGTTTACGGCGTGGTTCCAAAAGTGGTATCCAGCTAAGATGGCAAGTGGAAAGTAAAAATCAATAGGCGCGCTGCGTGTTGTAATTGCATAGTACGCGTACGTCAAAAGAGAGCTGGCGCGCTGGCTCTCTTTTTGGGCTTCTCGTCGTTTTGCTTTACTATAGCCACATAAGGAGATGATGCGACATGAATAAAGCGGCTCAAGTAATCAAGAACCTTTCACAGGGATTTTTAATTTCAGGTATTTTAAGTGCGCTCATGGGTGCATACTACCTGTTCGCTAAGGCTGGGCTTCCTCTACAGGACCCTCCACTGGCGCTCAAAATTCAATACGAGATTGACTTTGGCGTTGGTGAGAAAATGCTTATGTTAGGCCTAACCTGCCTTTTTATCGGCTGTGTTGGCTATACCGTTGCGTGGATTTGCTCCAAGACAGAGAAAGTTCAAGAGCCAGATAATCACCAAGCTGGTAGACCTTCTCGCCCCTAACGAGGCGAGCTGAAAGCGCGTGAGCAGAGGCATGCGGGCCGAGGCTGCGGACTGGGTGCGGCGTCTTGAAGCGCGACGGCTGAATTCATATTCGCAAGCAGCAGATGCGGACAAGATACAAAAATTTGAACTATTTTCAAAACAGTACTGTCCATGCAAACTGTACTATTCATCAGCAAAATTCACTTTTTATGTGAATACTAATTTCTCTTATGTTTTGGCTATCAATTTGTAAGAAAATGTAGCTGTAATATGCACATCTTTTTGAGGGACCATCATGAAAAAAAGGTTTTCTTAAGAGAACCTCAGTCTTTCTAACCATGGTTGTGGCATGCCTGTTTATGTCTATTAATACAGCTCAGGCACTTGATCGCCAGAAAGACGATAGTGATCTTACCCAGATCAACATTTACCAGCTCACGCTGACTAGGGATAACATGACTGTTCTCTCGCAGAGAGCTGGTGTTAAGTGCGTAGAGATTCCTGCTTCTGACACAGGCAATCTTCCTTCAACCGCTTTTGTTGTTCAGCCAACTAAAGACGGTTCTGACCAGCAGTATGCTTAGCCTCTCTCGCTGGAGTTTTCTAACGCTGACACCGTTGACGGCAAGTCTGTTGACGTTTATGTCACCATTAACTCGCTGGACCTTACCCTTAAGAACGCCAATGCAGATTACAACAGCTCTAATAAGACTGACGTTGCATTTTTGACCGTTGATGAGAACTGGGGAACTAAGTCCTTCCAGATTATGGACTACATTGACGTGAATCACCCTAGCTACACTGCTGATATGTTCAGGTCCTATGCAATCAACGCAAACGTAACTGTAGAGCTTAAGTACACCGATGGCACCCCTTGTGACCTTAAGCTTGTTATGCAGCCAAGCGATATTGACGTTGTCGGTGATACTGGCGCAAGCGAGACCTTCTCGTTTATTAACGTAAACAACACCATTGATAGCATTGTTATGAATAACAGGAACATTCTTGTTGAGTCTACAAGCGGCAACAAGATTACCTGGAATCCTGTTCGCGGAACTTCTGGTCCTGATCAGGAGAAGAACCTTGCAGGTTTTGCTGTTAAGTCCAAGTCAAACAGCATGACATTTGAGTCCACCAGCGCAGCTACCAGCGGCAGCCTTTTTGGTGTGTACACTGAGGCAATTACCCCAGCTCCAGTAAAGGCAGTTGATCCAGAGCAGGCTCCTGCTAAGGCCAGAGAAACCATTACCTATATCGGCACCTTTACACTGCCAAGGCAGGGTATTGATACCATCGGCAAGATTAAGTCGATGAGCATGGTTGATACCTTTGACAAGCGCCTTGATTTCCAGAGCCTTACCGTAAGCTTTGACGGCCAGACCCTAACCGAGGGCACTGACTATACCGTTGCTGTTGACGGTCAGAAGGTTACGGTCAACATCAAGGACCACCTGCTCACCAAGGCAAATGGCGGCAAGAAGTTTGTTATTACCTACAAGACTGTTACAAACAGTAAGGTAGAGACAGACGGCTCCAACATTGATAACGAGCTTACGCAGGTTGTCGACGGAAACGTCGCTCACTCCAACAAGGTAACCACTGAGCTTCTGTACGAGAAGACCCACGAGTTTGTAAGCGGCACTCCTAACAGAGAGCTTCCTCAAAAGGTTCTGGACAATCAGGGCAACTCTATCGACGGCAACAAGGTAACTGCTGGCCAGGTACTTACGTACTCCGTTACCTACACCAATATCATCAACACTGCTCGTGATGTAACCATCATCGATGTCATCCCAGAGCACACAACCTACGTTGATGGCTCCGCTGATAATGGCGGCACCTACGACCCAGCTACGCGCACCGTAACCTAGACACAGAACGTTGCTTCGGGCGACATGCTCACCGTTACCTTCCAGGTCAAGGTCAACAAGGGCGAGAAGGACGTTACGGTTGTAAACACTGCCCACGTCAGCGATGGTCTTATCGACACAGATACCAACACCACCACCAACCCTGTTGTCCCTAAGCCTCGCAAGTCTCGCACCCCTTATACCGTCGACGATGCTCTGCAGAACACGCTGATGTTTGCTATTGCAGACGGCGCAGCAGTTCTCTTTGCGCTGGGTACCCTCAAGATTCACGCAGCTAGAAACTAAGCTGTAGTTCGGCGGACACGCTCGCAGGTATGGTGCACAGTAACTTCAAGCCGCTCTCATCTTGAGGGCGGCTTTTTGTATGGGTGTGCGCGCAAACGCGTTCGTGCGTGTAAATTCGGGCGCGCAAAAAGCGGCGTTTGGAGCGCAAAGAATGCACTTCACATGCCAGTTAGTGCATTTGGGCGATATGAGACCATAGATAAGAACTGCAACAGTTACTCTAAAGATGCCTTAAGGCAACGAAGCATGCGGACTACAATTTCACTGCAGCAAGAAAACGAGACATTTGGTTAAGCAAGTTGTTTGGATGTGCCATGGAAATTCGAGTGGTTGAAGAAAAAGGTCGCGCGCAAATCGAGGTAACCATTTTGAGTGGACCTGATGACCCGCGTGTTTCTGGAATTGTCCGCCAGCTCCAGATGGTTGATGGAAAGATGGCCGGATACGTTCCCGGAACCATCAACAGGCGCGTCGTTCTTCTCGCGGATGTCGCATGGATCCAGACGGACGGCAACGTGACGCTAATTCACCTGGTAGACGGGGAGACGCTGGAAAGTTCTAGCCGCTTGACCGAGCTCGAGGATGCTCTCAAAGACACGGCATTTGTGCGCATTTCTCGACAGGAACTGGTCAACTTGGATCAGGTTACGGGCATCAAACCCGCAGGTTCCGGTCGCATGTTGTTGTCTCTTGGCGAGAAAACCCTTGTTACTTCAAGAAAGTACGCCGCCGAAATCAAGAGATGCATCGGAATAGTGTAAGGGTTAGAGGTTTTTTCTCGCGCAGCGCAGATCTAAGTGCCGAACCCTACCCGGACGCCACTCGAACACCACCCGGACACCACTAAAAAACCGCACGTTAACAGCAGTTTTATCCCAGAGAAGGGAACATCATGGAACGCAACGAATCACAAAACTGGCAAGAAATTGAGCGAGAGACTCAGCAAGAATTTGACGAGGGACTCAATAAAACAGTAGGTCAAATTATGTGCAAAGGCATTTCTTCTGGAGCACTATGTTTTACCGGCATCTCGCTTGTGTATGGCGTTATTGCGCTGACAATCAATTATGGTGACAGGCAAAATAACATCATACTTCTCACATTGATTGCTGCGGGCGTGTGCTCAGGTGTTTACCAGCAGATTTGGTTTAACTATCAGCCCCTGATTACCAAGCTTAGCTACCTTCAGAGGTTCCTTGGCTTCAACGTTTGCCTGTTCCCAACGCTTGTGGCAATGGCACTCATTGGTGGATGGGTTCCTAATATGGCGCAGGCTTGGATGTCGTTTACCGCGCTGTACCTGGTCATTCTTCTGGTAACCACCCTGTTTTTCAACGCCATATTCAAGAAAGAGGAGCAGAAATACAAGGCTGCTTTCGAGAAGTACCAGGCGTCTCGCCGCGCGTAAAGTTTCAACTGATTCTGTACCATCCGGCGTGCGCCTGATTTCTGCAAAGAATCTGTAACTTTTGCCTGAAAACATCAAAGAAACTGTGGATTTTGCCTGATTTCATCAAAGAATCTGTGTCCCAAACACAGATTCTTTGCACTTTTCAGGCTCAAAGGAACAGAACATTCGCGGGACAGCACACAAAGAGCTCGGCCTGTCGAGAAGACCGAGCTCTTGCGAGTCGTACTTGACCTGCGCTCCAACCAGCGCCCTGACCGGTGCCCCAACCGGCGCGTGCTGGCAGTCGCATCGCTGGCGTGCGCTTACTTTTTCTTCAGGGCGTTCAGGATACTGAG
>ERZ773035.671-NODE-671-length-27142-cov-10.486949_pt1 | contig 27142 bp, 20 predicted proteins | sample MGYA00511487_ERZ773035 | MGnify/ENA primary metagenome ERZ773035 (study PRJEB29015, sample SAMEA2737985) | human oral metagenome | biome: human oral; feature: human-associated habitat; material: dental | place: China | collected 2024 ...
GGCAGCGAGCAGGTATTCATTGCCGAGCGTTCGATGAATCGTGCTCTCAACGGCGACCGCGTAAAAGTAATGCTTTATCCTCTGCGTAAGAAAAAAGAGTTGGAAGGCGAGGTAGTGGAGATAATCAAACGTGCACGAGAACAATTTGTCGGTATCGTCGATAGCAAACACGGCATTACGATACTCAAAGCCAATAACAAACAGCTGCCAATGAATATCATAATACCTCCCGATAAAACGAAAGGAGCAAAAAACGGACAGAAATGTATCGCTTCGATAACTTATTGGGGCGATAAACACGAAAATCCTATCGGAGAAATAATTGATATACTTGGTGATACGGGTGATAACAATACCGAAATGCACGCTATATTGGCAGAATTTGGTCTGCCATATTCTTATCCGCAAAATCTTGAGAAAGAGGCTAATAAGATACCCGAACAGATAAGTGAAGAAGAGATAAGTCGCCGTATCGACTTCCGCGATACGACCACATTTACTATTGACCCTGTGGATGCTAAGGATTTCGACGACGCTCTATCGCTCAGGCAAGTAGAGGAGGGAGTTTGGGAAGTGGGAGTACATATTGCCGATGTAACATATTTCGTAGAGCAGGGTAGCGATATCGATAAAGAAGCCTTTAAAAGAGCTACTTCCGTATATTTGGTAGACCGCACTGTACCTATGCTTCCCGAACACATAAGCAATTTTATTTGTTCGCTACGACCGAACGAGGAAAAACTCACATATTCATGTATATTCAAGTTGAATAACGATGCTGAAGTGCTTGATTATAAGATAGCTCGTACTGTAATTCGCTCTGATAGACGTTTTACTTATGAGGAGGCGCAGGAGATAATAGAGACAGGAAAAGGAGATTTTGCTATGGAGATACTGACTCTTAATGATTTAGCCAAGAAGTTGAGAAATAAACGATTTGCTTCGGGAGCTATCGCTTTCGAACGCTCGGAAGTAAGATTTGAAATCGACGAAAAAGGTAAACCTATAAATGTAATATTCAAAGAATCAAAGGATAGCAATAAGTTGATAGAAGAGTTTATGTTACTTGCCAATCGGTACGTGGCGCAACATATCGGAATGCCTAAGAACAAACAGAAGCCCAAAACATTTGTATATCGTATCCACGATGTACCGAATACTGAGAAGTTGCTCAACTTCGCTACGTTTATCAAAAAGTTTGGTTATAAGATAAAGACCGAAGGTAAAAATACCACCGTATCTGCCTCTATCAATCGTCTTCTCGACTCTATCGAGGGCAAAAAGGAGCAAAATATGATAGAATCGCTCGCCATTCGTTCGATGGCTAAAGCCGTATATTCTACCAACAATATAGGGCATTACGGACTGGCTATGAAGTATTATACTCACTTCACGTCGCCTATTCGCCGCTATCCTGATATGACTGTACACCGCTTGCTTACACGATATGCCGACCCCAAAACCTCGCAAACGATAGACACCACCGACTACGATAGTATTTGCAAGCATTCGTCTGATATGGAGCAACTTGCAGCGCAAGCCGAGCGTGCATCTATCAAATACAAGCAGATAGAGTTTATGGCAGACAAGATAGGTAAGGTATACGACGGTGTAATATCGGGTATAAGTACGTGGGGAATATATGTGGAAATAAAAGAGAATAAATGCGAGGGAATGATATATATACGTGATTTAGAAGACGATATTTATGTCTACGACGAAAAAAATTATTGTATCGTGGGTAGGCGTACCAAGAAGAAATATCAGATTGGCGACGATGTACGTATCAAAGTAGTGCGAGCCGATTTGGTAAAGAAGTACCTCGATTTCAGTATGGTAAGTTGAGGGATAATTATACTTGACTTACAAATAAATATTACTTACCTTAGCAATAGATACTTACCTATTGAGCATAAACTTGATTGATATTCCTGCGTTTATGTTTGTCATTGGGTACGATGTGGTTATAATCGGAGCATTCGATGTGTAGTCGAAGAATAGTCGGAAATTGAGCTTAGACGAAAATACATAATCGGCCATTGCCTTTATAGTCAGGGTTTTGTTGCCGTTGGTGGCTTGTGGCGGTTCGTCGGAGTCTATTTTTCTTAGGAGTGTAGCCATATCTTTGATTGCGAAGTCGATACGTGTAGTAAGGTTGTTTTTTACCTTCTTCACCTTATTACTCTTCAGTTTGAGCATCACGTCGAAGTCTTTGATAACATAGCCGATACCTAATTGCAACTCGTTTGAATATATTTCGCCTATTTGCAACGAAGCTATATTGAGCGATATTGTACGTGAGCGATTGTATCGAAATGTGGTTGTAAGTGAATTTTTAAACGCGACATCGATGCCAAAAAACGGAGCAAAGTTTTCGCTAATAGTCACAGCTCCAATGTCGTATCCTGCCGATGGTATAGGATTACCCGAAGTTACGTCTTTTATAAACCCGAAACCTTCATCGTTTTCTATGAAATTGGCAAAAGAGCTGTAAGAGTTTATGTTGTATAGATTCTGGTATGCGTGATTTAACGTTACTTTCTGTAGATTTTTTTCGATAAAATATATCCTCGTAAGCCCGTCGTACGATATATTCCAGTTTGGTAATAGTTCCCATAGAGACGGTATAAGTTTGTTGCTACCTGATAGTTGTCTGTCGGAGTAAGCTGCTAAGAATGCAGGTATCATAGCCTCGATGCTTGTAGGCTTTATTGTGCCGTTCGATGGGTCGAATAGTTGCCCTGCTCGCGGGTCGTTGTCCATAAATCCACCTTGCGGATAACGCGTGTTGTTGTAACTATTTGTGATACGCCTTGCCGCCAAATCTCGGTAGTTGTTGAATATTTCGAAAGAGCGTTCGTTGCCCTGGGTGTTGGATTTAGCCCAGAAAGCTGTACCGATAGATATGTAGGTCATCTGATAGTTGCCGCTAAACTGATGAGGCATACCGGCGTACTGATATTGTATCGAGTTCGAATTGGTGTACATACGCCGTGCATTGAGGTTTATTTTCAGTCCGGCTATTGGCTCTACCAGTGCTTTTATATCGAGGTTTGACGTAAAGTTGATGGTTGCCGGTGTTACGACCGAGTCGTTTGAGAGCATCCAATTATTTGATATTGCCTTTTTGATAAACTGCTCGTTTGGTATGCCGAAAGCGAATTCGAGTCCGGGAGCCATCACGTCGTTGGTCGTTTTCTGCCCGAAGAGTTTCGGCTCTATACCGAAGCCCGATAGCGACATAGCATTTTGGTTCTGATATGTGATTTGAGCCGAACGTACCATCATCAAAAATCTGGCAGTGAAAGCCCCTATATCTTTTGGCGATATTTTTTTGACACTATTGGGGTCCACCGTGGTGATAGTGAATGTAACACTGTCTCTTAGCGATGTGGTGGCAATAATAGTGTTTTTATCTTTGACTTTGAAAAGCGGTTTTATTCGTCGTCCGTTGCTGCTGAGTGCATCTACTTTTAGTAAATCAGTATTCAGACCGTGTCGTATCTCTACGGTATCGGTCGTAACGGCAAGCTTTTGGTCGATAGATTTCTCTTTGAATGTATTCCTACTACGTTGCGAGAATTTCTGATTTACCTCTTTTAGGTATTTTACCTTGTTGTAGAGGGTTTCCATCTTAAGGCTACCATTGAATTGCCACTGAGTGTTGTTGGCTATATTATTGCCAAGATAGATACCGGCTCTCGGCTCTGCGCCTCGATTCCAAGTGTACTGTGCATTGTACGAGGCATCGGCAGCTATCCAATCGAGGAATCCTATTTTGTTGAAAGGCACTGTGTACGATACGTTTAGAGTCTGTTGGTAAGTAAGCGGAGAGCCTAAATGACGGAGCGACATCATTACGGTATCTTTCCAATCTTCGTATTCGTTAGGGAAAAAACGTCTGTTTACCGGTGCAAATCGTGTCTCGTCGATTCGAGAGTTGGTTGCCGACTGAAAGTTTAGTTTCAGGTTTCTTGTTAAATCCCATGCCAAGACGAAATTTCTACCCCAGACAAAATTTTTACTCGAAGAAATCAGCGGATTGTAGGGGTCGTAACGGTTTATCATCATCGAACCCTCCAAGTCTCTGAGTTGTGTCTCGGAGTAAACTCGCGACATATTTACCGATAATCCGAGGCGTGAAGGCGAATAGTTGATAGCGAAGTCGCGTATTATAGCCCAAGTCGGTTTTTCGAATGCTTTTGTATTGCGGAACGGTTCCCAAGTCTGTGGCTGTGTGTTGAAATCGTAATTTATCGAAGCCTGATGTGATATGTTTGCATTGCGTTCTACCTCAGGGCTTAACGTCGACGATTTCTGATAAGCATAGTTGAGAGTGATATTTGCCGGATCGTACAGCTGCGGGCGTTTTCCGCGTACGTCTACGCGTGCCCCGGTAACATTGAAACTTTCGGTAACTGTCTTAGTTTCAGACAGCATCAGCAACGAGTCTTTTTCTTCCTGTTTTTTGTATGTATCCAAAGCATCTTTCAGTAGCAGGTCGCCATCGAGCGGACTGTATTTTGGACGCAGGTTTTCGATTGAATACGAGTAATATACGGGAAGATTTATCTTGTTGTTGGTGCCGGGGAACAATTTTCCGAGTTGTACTGTTGTTGCCGTATTGAACTGATATAGATTGTCGAGCCTACGGCTTTTGATGTTTTGTTCGATACCTCCAAAGCCTGTAGTCTCGTAACGTCCTGCTACATTGACGTTAGCGAAGTCGGATAGAGTAAGTAGGACATTACCCATTGCAGCGATACCGCTATCTTCGTCGAAGTCGGTAAGTCTCAGTTCGTTTACCCACACTTCGGCACTTCGTTTGCTGCCTGCTTTGTTGCGTACGCCTATCATCATCATATCTATCTCGCCTAAGTTTGGATTGCCCACTATGGTAACTATATGCTGCTGATTACCAGGCGATGGCTGAGAATATGGTTTGAGCAGAGTGATACTTTGGTCTGAGTTTTTCGCTCGATTTCGTTGTTTTTTGATATTTGAAAAATATTCCAGAGGGAAGTCAAACATATTATCGGCTTGCCACACCGCAGCTCTACCCTCTTCTGTATAGTTTGAATAGTGCCCTTCGGGTGTGAGTTTCAGCGGAATTTCGTATTCGTAATAGTTGTTTGTAAGGTCGCTACCGATACGGATGAATACCGAAACTTCATAGTCGTTGAGAGTCCCTATGTCTTCGAGCATCTTTTCGGCGTGTGTAAACATCTGTAGTCGACGATATTGGCGGAAGTCGAAATTCATTTTCTTGTATACTCCGCGTGCGTCTGCCGGCGCGAGGTCGAACACCTTGATAGACATAGCCTGCTCGTTTTGCTGACGAAGTTGCGGCTGTCCGGGGTCGGTTTGTCTGGTTATTCCGGGGGGTAATACGTAGTTTACCGGTTTTTTTGCATCGTTTTCCTCTATGTTTACGCTTCCCACGTTCATACTGCCGTTGGTTGTGGGCGGTGTAGAAGATGCATATAGCGGTAGGTTGTATGTACGCCAATCGCCTCTTACGAGTTCGAGCGAGGCGAAACGTAGTGTTATCTCCTGCGAGAAATTTGTCAGGAATAGCCTCATAAAGCGTATCGACTTGAAATCTCGTATGTTACCTACTCGTTTCTGATAGCTCTTTATCGGTATTTTATATTGATACCATGTGACTTTGTCTTTTTTGCCGTTGGCAAGTTCGGCTTCGAATTCGCGTTTGTCGACAATGAAATTTTGTCCTATCTCCATATCGCTGCCTCTATGAAACGATATTTTGTATTGGAAATATTTCTCGTATTCGTTCAGTGTATTATCTTGGTTTATATCCTCTACATCGGGTAGAGACGATGCCGAAGTGGCAAAGGTCTCGCCTGTGGTGGAGGCGTCGGCAGAGTTGCCTTCTACGCCGTTGTAGTACTTGTATCTGTCGAGTATCGAGAGTTGCTGCGCGTCGTAGTCGCTACCGCGATAATGATGATAATTATCGCCGGCAGGGTCGTTGAGCGGAGAGAATTGGTCGCCTTCCCAACGTGCTATAACACTGGGAGATACGGTAGTACGTAGCTGTTGGATATAGTTGCGGTAGGTTGGGAACTCTTTTTCTTCTTCGGTACTCAGCCCGTTTAACCCTACGTCTTGTTTTGCTCGGGCTCCAGGTTCGTTTGAGAATGCCAAGACAGTGCTTTGTTGAGTCGGTACGCGTCCCCAGACATTGTTTTGTGTCAGGTTGCTATCGTTTGTCAGCGGCATACCGTTTTCGAAAAACTTCTTACCGTCTTTGAGTATATCTTCCGATATATCACCGAGGTTAATGTACAAATCTCCTCCAAGATGTTGATTTAGAGTATCGTTTACGAACGGATCCATCAGCCAAAACTCGATATATTCGATATTCGACTGTTCGAAGTCCGAAACGTCTATTTTACGCATCATTCCGCCCCAACGTTTGCTCGGATTATTGAGCATACCTGTTGCATCGTAGTCGGTATCAAGATTGTATGGACCGCGTTGTTGCGGATAATAGCTTACGTTGAGCACCGATAGAGTCGATACTCCGTTCAGTAGCGGTTCGCGGTTTGGGAAGACCTCTTTTTCGCTTATTTTTCTGGTCAGATGGTTCGAAATAAGGTCTTTGTTGTTTCTTATATATGAAGGTGTCTGCGGTGTCCTGTCGTTGAAGATATAGTTGTCGATATTGTACCAAGACATTAGCGACCGATTTTTTCCATACTCTATATCATTGTTTAGTAGAGCTTCGGGGAAAAGCGCTCCCGAGCCCGACTCTGCCGGCGTAGATGATAGTGTCCAGTTGTACGGATATTTGAGGTCGATAGAGGTCTCGGTTGCCTCGAAGTCGTCGAGGTAGGCGTATCCGGGGTTGCCTTCTATCTTTTTGTGTCCGGGTATCATTTGAGCAAATTCTCCTGTAAATTGTATCGACGACGGAGCCGATACTTCGAGCAGCGGAAGGCGGTCGAGAGCTGTCGTAAGCCATTGCATCTCTTTTTTGTAAGCCATATTTAATCCCCAGATAGTATTCGATATAGGTTCGCTTCCCATCGTAGTTTTTGTTATATTTGGCATTTCCGACAGATTCATAAGAGTACCGCCTATCACAAAATCTTTGTTGAAAGCATATTCCAGATGTGTGCCTAACAATGTTTTACGTTGTATCTGAATGAAATCTCGATTTTCGAGTTGTACGTCGATGGGGGTATTCGACGATATAAGTTGTTGATTGAGAATAGTTACTCTACCGCTTATATAATCTACCGTGTAGTCGACATTTTCGACCAGTTCCACGCCGCCGGCTCGTACCTTGACAGACCCTCTGGGCACATTCATAGCGTTCAGATATATCTCCGAACTCGATGTACCCTGATATTCACCCGTGAGTCGGAACTTATTTTTCGAAGAAAATTCGGATGCTGCCACCAGAGTGGAGTCGTACAGTTCTTCGAAGACATATTTGTCGGCTATCGCATTGTTACCTATGGCTTTACGTAGGTGCTTGCCAAATGGCTCTACCACAGGGAATATTATTCGCCCCATAGATGATATGATGGTATAGCCCTCTACAAAGTCGAATTTACCGTCGGGGCGTGCGTTGTTGTAGCTGTCGAGCTTATCGAGGTTCATTACGCTGAGCAATGTCCTATTATTTATGTTTCCGGCGTTTATATAATTGAGATATATGCCGGTAGAGTCGTTTTTATATTGTACGTTCAGTTTGAAATTTTCTGCCTGAAACGAACTTGCTCCCAACGAATAAACGTTTTTCATCATCAAATCCCAGATAGTAGAATAGTTGGCTATTACTGTCGATTTTAGTAATTTCACTATCAGGGCATTAGGTGTGTTTACTCCATCTGTCGAAAATTCGCCGACCTGATAAACTTTACCGCCGTATGTATATTCGAACGCTACGCCGAGTACTTCGTCGGGCTGTAGTGCTTGGTGCAGAGATATGAAGCCTAAGGTCGAGTTTAGTGTATATTCCGATTGTTCGAGTTTGCGAGCCGACTCGAGCTTTTCGAAGTCTTCGCCTCCTGTAATACCGAGTCCGCTATACAACGGGCTATTCATCACTTGAATAAATTGTTGTATATCACGTATATTGGCGGTGCCGCTGATTTCGTTGTATAGTGTATTGGCGTTGTTTGACGGTATTCGGTCGGTAGAGGTTGTAGTCCAATGGGTATTGTTTTTTATTTGTGCTTCGCCCAAGTCGGTGAAAGCTATGATATTACGCGACTGTTCGAAATTGGCTCGCTTGTTTGTAATCCATACTTCGATACGATTTATAGTGATGCCTGATGTTATATAAGGCAGTTGTTCCATATTTTTGTCGTAAGTCTGACGGAAATATTGTGCGAGGAAAAAGTGGCGATTAGCATCGTACTGATCGGCAGGAATATCGAATTTCACCCGCTGCACGGTACCTTGAGTATTTATGTTTTGCGACGACGATTTTTGTTGTGAGGCTACAGCCGATACCTTTAGTTTGCCGAATTGCATATCGGTTTTTATACCGAAAAGCGATGTCGACCCGGGTATCAATGCCGAATTGACGTTCATGTTTACATTACCGAGTTCGATTTTCTTGAGCCAGTCGTCTTCCTTTCCTTCGTATCCAAGCTTGATATTTTGTTTGTCGAAGTCGAATGTAGACTCGGTATCGTAGTTCAGCCCGAATTTAATCCTATCGCCTACAGTGGCTTGTACATTCATCTGTATTTTTTGGTCGAAATCGAACTGAGTCTTTTTGCGTAAACGCTCGGAAATGAGGTAGTTTTGGACATTGTTGTGCAGTACGCCGAATATTATTTCTGCCGACCCCGTAGTTTTTATCTGTACTCCGCCCGGACCGAATACTTTGTCGGCTGCTCCGAGCGAAAACTTCATATCCATCAAATTGAATTTGTCTTCATAGTTTTTCATTGCCTCGCGATTCTTTTCTCGCCAATAGTCGTTCATATCGCGTTTCATCGAGTATTTGCGGTACTCTTCGCCCGACATTACAAACGGTGTGGCTATTTCCATATCGCCCACTTTAGTACGCATTATGTAATTGCCTGTGGCATCGTCGTATTCTATGGTTGTTTTGGTGTTTTTCGGATCGTTGAGGTCGTATGGATACGATTTGTCGAGGTCTTGGTAATCTTGTATTTCCGCAGGACTTGCGAGGTTGCTTGCCGTAGAATCGATTGTATCTGAGGCTATTGTCTGTATATCGCTTATGGTAGACATATATACGACTGAAGTGCCATTGTTTGCCCACATTATATCCGAAGGCAGTATGGCACTCGTCAGGATAGCTACTAAAGTGCTAATATATAGTATATTCGATGTCTTCGATAAGAAATTCAATGTTTACTACGAATCTTAATATTATTACTCTGGAAAATAGTGTGTTACAATAGCTTTAAAGCCTGTTTTACTATTTGTTCTATCTTTTGCTGTGGGCCGCTTTCCATTACTTTTTTTACGGCTTTCTGAGCCATTGCCTGAGTAAATCCGAGCATTACGAGTGCCGCTACGGCTTCTTCCGATATAGAGGTGTTTGCTGCGGATATACCCTGAGCCGAAAATTCTACTTTCAATACTTTGTCTTTGAGGTCTACTATGATGCGTTCAGCCGTCTTAGCTCCTATGCCTTTGATACTCTTGAGTATCGATACATTTCCAGTAATTATGGCGTTTTGTAGTTCGTTTGCCATTATCGACGAAAGTATCATTCTTGCAGTATTGGCACCTACACCTGAGACCGAAATAAGCAATAAAAACAGGCTGCGCTCCTCTTTTGTCATAAAACCGAAAAGTATGTGTGCATCTTCTCTAATGGCTTCATAAACATATAGTTTGGTATTACTTTTGCCATTGAGTTCAGAATATGTACTCAAAGCTATATTGATATGATAACCAATACCTCCAGCCTCTAATACTGCGTGTGCAGGCGATAACTCTATGATTTCCCCTTTTATATAATCTATCATTACATTAGCCTATTGTGTGGTTTGTACCATTCGAACTAACAGATAACGTTGTTTTTCCGTTTTTTATTGTGTATGTGTAGATTAGTTTGTTTGTTATTAAGCGGTTAAATATATTGTGTTAAAAGTTGAACGACAGACCTAATGTTGCCGTAATGTTTTGTCCCTGATAGAAAATAGGTGAAAACTTATTGAGGTTTTGCTCTTCGGTAAGTGTATTTTCGCCTTCTATGATACCTGCATTTCCACTAATATCGTAACCCTTTGAATTATTGTATTGTATGTCGATATGGGCATAAATATTATTGAACAACTCACAGACACTATTGAGAGCAACGATAGAATTGGTGAAAACTGTTTGATTATAAGGTTTTTGTGAGATGATTTCTGAAATGTTGTTTCGTAAATAGTTATAGTCGTTGTACTTATATATACCTGTGTACGATATTTTTAGGTTGAGTCCACGGATAGGCATATATTTTATGGCGAAATATATGTCCATAGAGTTGTCGCCGAGGTAGTGTCCGAGCCCCACAGAATTGTTTTCCCACGTGAGAACGTCGAGCGAGTGCTTGTAAACTATTATATTGGAGCGTGTAAACTCTGCCGTAAAAGCTATGTTTTCGAATGGGAAATTGGTGAGATTGGCTCCTATTTTATACGAAATGGGGTTTTTTGCTTTTGAGCGAGGCAGAAATCTTTTGAAACTCACTTCGTCGAGAAACACAGACCAATATAGGTGTAAGTGATTGATATTTCGGGAAGAGACGTTGAAAAACATCTGTGAGTTTTGGTTTTCGAGGGCAAGCCCACGCGTAAGAACTTTATCGAATGCTTTATAGAATCCTATCGGTATCATATATACCGGATTGACGTTTTTTTCGGCGTAAATTATGGAGTTCCCGATAGATAAATCGAATTTCGGTACGGGTCTGAAAGTCATCATGTTGGCAGCAATATATTTACTTCTCATTCGATAGTGCCGAAGTCCACTCTCGGAGTAGTAATCGGTGCTGTCTATCACATTACTTACGATCCATCCGTGTATGTAGTTGAGCTCGAACCAATTACAAGGTTTTAGGTTGAGTTTTATCATAGGAAACGAAGGCGCCCGACCCGACAAAATATTTGATCCGTTGTAGGCATCGCCCCAGACGATATTATCTTTTACAAGTCCGATACTTGCCCAACTGTTGTATATGTTTATCCCACCTCGCGACTCGGCGAAGTCGCCTCCGTAGCGGTTGTTGAGGTCGTATTGGTAGCCTAAGTGATTGTAGATAAAATCTATTTCGTGTCCGAAAGGTCTTTTGGGGTTTGTTCCAAGCAATACCCTCGATGGGTATAGCAATGCTCCCAACTGTTTATTGGCGAAGGTGCTGTTTTTGAGCCTGTTGCCATCGTACCGAATCTCTCGCATACTTCCCCAGACACTTATATGGTGTGCTATATCGAGCTGAATTTCAGCTCCCCAGCGTTGCTCGGTGATAATCCCTTTCGAGTTTGCTATTATATCCATGCCGAGTATTGGAGTTATTCTGGCTTTAAATATCTCATCTTGGTACAATACAGCGGGTTGCAGGAGAGCTATCGATGTATTGCGTTTGTTTACAAGTCGTAGCATTGCCTCGGGCATTGTGTCGAGCTCGAGGGCGTAGTCTTGCAAGAAGAAATGAATTTCTGCGGCTTGTCGGCTATTTAGTCGATTGCTATCTATTTGAGCCTCTTTGAGTTTCTGGGCAATAAAATCGCGTGAATAGGGTTTTATTACCGAATTGATTTCTATTATACCATCGGTAGCTAATTCGTCTAAGAAATCGTAAATTCTTGTATATGATATATTTTGAGGAATATTTTGGCTAAAAATATTTGTTGCAATAAACGAAACGACAAGTATGCAGAGTATGTTTTTATTCATCGAATGCGAAAAAGCTTGTTAAAACCGCAAAGGTAATACTTTTTCAGTAATTATCACATATATGAACGTCGGGCAGACAAGTGTGCGGAGGTGTATCATGAGAGAGCTAATGCCTTTTATATGTGTTACTTACAATAATATAAACGGCAAGGATACCTGTCGTTTACATCTCCTTACCGTCGAATACTCCTTCGCCGAAGAGGGCAAAGTCGTATTTTACAGGATCTTGCGGGTCGAGCCGACGTAGGTATGCCGTTACTTCCTCTACGGCGCGTCGGTCGTTTTTGGGGTGGAGCAGTATGCCAAGGCGGCGGCTGATGTTGGCAGCGTGTACGTCGAGCGGGAGCATCAGTGCCGAAGTCGGTATGCAGTGCCACAAGCCGAAGTCTACGCCGAGATCGTCGCTACGTACCATCCAACGCAGGAACATATTTATGCGTTTGGCGGCGGAGCCTTTGTCGACGTTGGGCAGGTGTTTCTCTACTCTTGTGGAGTGGGGTAGAGCCAAGAACTCTTCTCTGAAATATTTTATTGCCGAAAATACGCTATTGTCTCGTGCGAAACCTTTGGCGAAGACCTCTTCGAGCCCTCCGCATTCGAGGTAAATCCTTTTTAGCGCCAGCAGGAAGTACAGACAATCTTCGGCGTTGAACGTACGATGGCAGAAGCCTTTGAAGCGTTGCCAACGGTCGTCGGCCGAAAGCGAAAACAACGATTCTGCAGGTAGGCTTCGATAGTCGGGGACGACGTCGGTGATAAAATCGTAGGGAGCATTGTCCATCAGGCACATCAGACGCAGAGCGTTGTTGATGATAGACTTGCGTTGCCCCCAAGCGATAGTCGCCGTAAGGAGAGCCGAAATCTCGATGTCTTCTTTTCGTGTGAAACGGTGCGGTATCTGCACGGGGTCTGTACGGATAAACTCCTGACGATTGTATCGCTGTAGATTGTCGTTTAGTACCTTCTCTATGTGGTGCATTTATTTTGTTTTACGCGTTTTGGGGATTTAAGTGAGTCTATTTGAATTTTTTGGTGATGTAATTGACCAACTTTCTATTATTGCCTATGTAGATTGTTACCTTAAGCTTGTGTTCTTTGTCGGCGGTAGGCTTTTTATCGAAAAATAGTATTCCGTGAGTATTTGCGGGTAACATCTGCATTTCGTCCCTGCCCATATCTTTCAGAAGCCTGTTTATCGGGAAATAATTTTCTGCTTCTCTCTGAAACAGAGAAATAACCATAGAATCTTTTTTAAAGATTTCGGGTCTGTTTCTTCTCCAGTTGAATGTCTCTTTATATCCACTGTCGATAAACTTCTTAGGCGAAACGGATACAAAGCGTACGATATCTTTTAGCGACGTACCTGCCGGATGCTCAGCGTCGAAATTCTTATCGCTTACTATGTCTATCTCTATGAAATCGACAGCCGAGCATACTCCCCATTCGGGACTATGCCGATATTCTCTTTTTTTATTATAAGTCAAATCGTTGTGGTTACGACAAAATTCTTCGTATCTTCTCTTTTCTTCTCCTTTGTCTTTCCAGCTATATCGGTTAATTACACCATTACTACGAATTATTATATTTCCTGCCTTTGTGGTAGCTAGGTCTATATCTTCAGAATAACAATATTCTGTTATGTAAGACCTGAAAACGTGATATCTGGCTCTATCACAACTTTGATACAATAACGCTGTTACAAGCAATAGTGATAATAATATTAATCGTTTCATAAGTACATCTCTTTTTCTGAGTCTATTTAAATACTTTCTTTATGGTTCTGACTAACTTTTTACGTGCACCTATATCGATTGTTACCGTAAGCGTGTGCTCTTTTTCGGCGGTAGGCTCTTTGTCGAAAAAGAGTATTCCGTGAGTATCTTCGGGTAACATCTGCATTTCGTCTGTGCCTATATCTTTCAAAAGTCCGTTTATCGGGAAATAATTCCATGATTCAGGTTGAAACATAGTAGGAATCATAGAATCTTTTGCAAAAAAGTTTGGTTCATTCTTTTCCCAGTTGAAAGTCTCTTTATATCCACTGTTGATGAACTTCTTAGGCGATACGGATACAAAGCGTACGATATCTCTTAGCGACGTACCTGCCGGGTGCTCCGAGTCAAAGTCCTTATCGCTTATTACGTCTATCTCCCTAAAATCGATAGCGGAGCATATTCCCCAAATAGGAACGACAATATAACTTCTTTTTTTATTGTAGCTAAGGTCGTTGTGAATTTTACAGAGTTCGTCGTATCTCTTTTTTTCTTCGCCTTTCGATTTAAAGGAGTAAGATGCTGTTTTAATATTAACGTTTTCGGATGTGTATTCTTTGTATATAGCTATGTTTCCATCATCTGTTATTTTAAGTTGAATATTTTTGCTATAGTAATAAATGGTTATATAAGACCTAAATAATACTGTTTTAGCTCTATCGCACCCCAATAACAGCAATACAGCTGCAATCGATAATAATATTAATCGTTTCATAAGTACCTCTCTTTTTCTGTGTTTATTTAAATACTTTTGTAATAGTTCTGACGAACTTTTTCCCTTCACGGGTGTAAATTGTTACCGTAAGCGTGTGCTCTTTTTCGGCGGTAGGCTCTTTGTCGAAAAAGAGTATTCCGTGAGTATCTTCGGGTAACATCTGCATCTCGTCCTTGCCTATATCTTTCAGAAGCCCGTTTATAGGGAAATAATTTTCTGTTTCTTCATGAAACATGGAACTAATCATTGATTCTTTTTTAAAGATTTTGGGTTTGTTTCTTCTCCAGTTGAATGTCTCTTTATATCCACTGTCGATAAACTTTTTAGGCGATATGGATACAAAGCGTACGATATCTTTTAGCGATGTTCCTGCCGGGTGTTCGGCGTCGAAGTCCTTATCGCTTACTATGTCTATCTCTCTAAAATCGACAGCAGAGCATACTCCCCATTCGGGCCTAAGATGGTATTCTCTTTTTTTATTATAAGTCAAATCATTATGTTTACGACACAATGCTTCGTATGTTGTTTTTTCTCCTCCTTCATCTCTCCAGCTATATTGTTTAACTCTACCCTTACCACGAATTATTATATTTCCTGTCTTTGTAGTATCTATGCCTATGTCTTCAAATTTACAATATCTTGTTACATAAGATTTGAAAACGTGATATCTGGCTCTATCACAACTTTGATACAATAATGCCGTTACAATTGATAGTAATATTAATCGTTTCATAAGATATTGTGTGCTTTACTGTTGTTGAAAAATATGATAGCAAAGATAAGAAAAAGCAATAGAATTATTAAAAAATGGTTCTTTCTAAGAAGATGTACAAAAACGAAAATGTTGCAAGCGGGTTACACATTTATCGGTAAATAATATTGTGATACGGTCAAGCGTTGTCGTGCTTCGGGGCGAAGATGAACTGTCCTGTAATGGAGTCGGCGTTTTGTGCCACCTCTTCGGGCGTGCCTGTGGCTATGAGGTATCCGCCGAGGTCGCCGCCGTCTTTGCCGAGGTCGATTATATGGTCTGCCTGCCGTATGATATCGAGATTGTGTTCGATGATGACGACCGTGTGTCCCTTGGCTATGATGGCATCAATCGCGTGCATAAGGGTTTTTATGTCGTGTGTATGCAGTCCGGTCGAAGGCTCGTCGAAGATGAAGAATTGCGGGCGGAGGTCGTCTTGTACGAGGAACGAGGCAAGTTTGACGCGTTGGTTCTCGCCTCCCGACAGTGTAGAGGATGCCTGCCCGAGCTTGACGTAGCCGATACCTACGTCTTGCAGCGGTTGCAGACGGCGAACTATGCGTCGTTCGGTTGCTCCGTTGCCTTGTCCGAAGAATGCTATCGCCTCATCGACGGTCATCTCGAGTATGTCGTAGATATTTTTGCCTTTATACGATACGTCGAGCACGTCGCTTTTGAAGCGTCGTCCCTTGCACTCTTCGCATACGAGCGTTACGTCGGCCATAAACTGCATAGGCACGGTTATGACGCCTTCGCCTTTGCAGGTGTCGCAGCGTCCGCCGTCCTGATTGAACGAGAAGTGCGATGCCGTCAGGTGCAGGTGTTTGGCTGCCTTGCTGTCGGCGAAGAGCTTGCGTATCTCGTCGTATGCTTTTATGTAGGTGGCGGGGTTCGAACGGCTCGATTTGCCTATCGGCGTCTGATTGACAAACTCCACTCCGTCGATTAGATGCAGGCTGCCTGCCAATCGGTTGGAGACGGTTCGCCTGTCGGAGGCGAAGTAACGGTGCAGCTCGGCGTACAACTCATCGCGTACGAGCGACGATTTGCCGCTGCCGCTTACGCCTGTTACTACGGTAAGGACACCGAGCGGAAACCGTACGTCGATATTTTTCAGGTTGTTGGCAGTGGCGTTTTTTATTTCGATAAAATTGTGCCAATGTCTGCGTCGGTCGGGCACCTCTATTTTATCTTTACCATACATATATTGCAATGTATACGAAGCCATTATGTCGTCGTCGGAAGCTTTGGCTGCATCGCCTGCAAATACTACCTCGCCGCCGCCTGTGCCCGCCTTGGGTCCTATGTCGATAAGATAGTCGGCAGAGCCTATTATCTCGGGGTCGTGTTCGACGACGACTACCGTATTGCCTACGTCTCTGAGCTGTTTGAGCACTGTCAGCAGACGCTCCGTGTCGCGACTGTGGAGTCCTATCGAGGGCTCATCGAGCACGTATAGCGACCCCACAAGCGAACTGCCGAGCGATGTGGCGAGGTTGATACGTTGGCTTTCGCCTCCCGAGAGTGTCTTCGACTGACGATTGAGCGTAAGGTATCCCACGCCGACGTCGGTCAGGAACTTCAACCTCGAGCGTATCTCGGTGAGCAACCGCCCTGCTATCTGCTTCTCTTCTTTGGTGAGCACTATATTGTCCATCAGAGTGGCGAGCTCCGATACGGGCATATCCACCAAGTCGATGATGGAGAGAGCCGTCTGCTTTTTGCTGTTTTTTTGAGCCATTTTATCTGTTGTAGAGCCTCGATTAACTTGATGTGCAAAGGTACTATTTTTTGAAAGATATAATGTTGTATCTTTGTAAGATATTTGTTTCACATATAATTATAGCTAAAACAATGGAAGCCAAACCTCTTATTGGTATATCGGCAAATTACGCCGAAAACAACTCGAAACTAGCCGAAAACTACTATAAATCAGTTATTGCTACCGGTGGAATACCTGTAATTGTGCCCGTTACAACAGATTCTGAAGTTTTGGAGAAGACGGTTTCTCTGCTCGACGGCATTATTTGCAGTGGCGGAGGCGACATGAGTCCAAGCTATTACGGCGAGGAGGCTATACCCGAAATGGGAGAGGTCGATGAGTATCGCGATAGATACGACTACGATTTGTGTATGACGGCTATACGATGGCAGATACCAATTTTGGGCATCTGCCGAGGAATGCAGACTATCAATATCGCTTTCGGAGGCTCACTGTATCAGGATATTAAGGCTCAGGCCGACGGCAAGCCTTTTTGCCACTCGCAAGACGCCGACCGCTCGGTAGCCACACAGACGGCGACGATAGACAAAGAGTCTCTTCTGTATAAGATTGTTGGAGTCAATAGATTAGATATAAATAGCATACATCATCAAGCGATACGTCGTATTGCCGACGGTTTACGTGCCGTTGCCCATACCGACGACGGTATATGCGAGGCGATAGAGAGCGTTCACTATCCCATATTGGGAGTGCAGTGGCATCCCGAGCATCTGTCGGGGGTGGATGGCGATGCTTCAGTTGCGGTCGACAACCCGCATTTGAATATATTTCGTTGGCTTATCGATGAGGCAAAGGTATTCAATAGAGCCAAATCGATACACGGCAGAGCGTTTGTAGTTGATTCGCACTGCGATACGCCGATGTTTTTCCATTACCCCGAAGTAAATATTGTAGATAATGTGCCTCAGTGGGTCGATCCTGCCGATTTCGATGCAGACGACGAAGAGCCGCTATTGTACGAAATAAAGGTAGATGCACATAAGATGAGGCAAGGCAGAGTCGACGCCGTATTTATGGTGGCATATATCCCGCAAAATACGCCTGATGATGAGGCTCATACGAAAGCCGAAGGGCTATTGACTAAAATAGTGTCGCAGGCTCGGGCGGCAGACGACAAAGTGGAAGTAGTATCTACAATCAATGATTTAAAGCGTTGTAAACGAGAGGGTAAACCTGCTGTTGTTTTGGGTATCGAAAATGGTTATGCTTTGGGCGAAACGATTGATAATATCGATAAGTTCTATCGTATGGGAGTGAGGTATATTACTCTTTGTCACAACGGCGACAATCAGTTGTGCGACTCGGCTATGAAGACCGTCCATACTCACAACGGGCTTAGCGACTTTGGACGTAAGGCTATCGAGCGTATGAACTTGCTGGGGGTAATGGTAGATGTCTCTCACGCAGGCGAAAAGACCTTTTGGGATGCGATAGAGCTATCGACTAAACCGATAATAGCCTCACACTCTTGCTGTAAGGCATTGTGTAGGCATCCGCGAAATCTTACCGACGACCAGATACGTGCTCTCGCCGCTAAGGGCGGAGTTTTGCAGATATGCCTTTACAAACATTTTCTTAGCGACAAAGGCACTGCCGATATTACAGATGCGGTACGGCATATTATGCACGTTGTCGACCTCGTAGGTGCCGATTATGTGGGTATTGGCAGTGATTTCGACGGAGGTGGCGGTATCGGCGGTTGCGAAGCCGAAAACGAGATTATCAACATTACGAAGGCTCTCGTACGGGAGGGGCTTTCAGACGAACAAATTATCAATATATTAGGAGGAAATTTCCTTAGAGTATTCAATAGCCAATCGTAGAGACAATCTGTTTAATCCCAAAAAAATGTAACTTTGCACAAGAAAATAATCCATTATACAAAAACATATTCAATATCATAATATTATGGACACATTGACCGTACATGCCGAAATAAGGAAGGTAGATATACCTCTATTGGAGCAGCTTTTCAAAAGGATAGATGCTAAGAAAGTTGTCTTTGAAATAGAGCAAAAATCGGAGATGACCGAGGAAGAATACTTCGATATGATAGACGAGGCTATAAAACAAAAAGGCAGAAAGGTAACCGTCGAACAACTTAGACAAAGGTATTTGAAATGACCGAAGCTATACCTGAATATACCTTTGAAGAGACTCCCGTCTTTTGTAATCATTTACAGAAGTTTAGTGAGGCAAAAAAGATAAAGCTAATAGAGAAGATATTTCGTTTTTTGGAAGAGATGAAAATAAATCCCCGAAAGGGAACGGGTAAACCCGAATCTCTGAAGCATTATGGTACACGCGATGTTTGGTCGCGTCGTATCAACGACGAACACCGACTTGTATACGAAATCTTCTCCGAAACAAAAAGTATTAAACTTCTATCTGCATACGGACACTATAAAGAAAAAAAGAAAGACAAAGGTAAATTGTAGTGATACAATTCAATCGTAGAGTTACAAAAAACTACGTCGCAACATTTTTATAGCCGAAAAAAATGTAATTTTGCCACCGATTTTAAAAGGATATTTATAGTGTTTGAGTTTTTCAGTCGCCCCGAAATACAGGGTATTACGATAGGGTTTCTTACGTTTGTCATCATCGGTACTTTTCATCCGATAGTAATAAAAGCAGAGTACTATTTTAGTCATAAAATATGGTGGGTATTTTTGTTGGCAGGTATCGTGTCGCTCGTATTCGCATATTTGGCTAAGACAACGCTGCTATCGGCAATATTGGCAATCGTAGGGTTTAGTTGTTTCTGGAGCATTATCGAGATACGGCAGCAAGCCGAGAGAGTGCGTAAGGGCTGGTTTCCCCGCAATCCGAAGCGGAAATACGATTTCGACGAAGATAAGTAAATAAATATAATAGTAAACGTAAATGACTACACAAGAGCAGATTAAGGCGCTGTCCGATAGGAGAGAGGCGTTGAGGAGGTATCTTTGAGATAGACTCGAAGAAGATAGAACTTGAAGAGGAAGAACTTCGTACACAGGCACCCGACTTCTGGGAAAATCAGAAACAGGCAGAGGAGCAGATGCGTAAAGTACGCTCCATAAAACAATGGATAGACCTCTACGAAGAGGCGGCGACTGCTGTCGAAGAGTTGACGATAAGCTACGACTTCTACAAAGAGGAGATGATGTCGGAGCAGGAGCTCGATGAGCAGTATGCACGCACACTCGATATTATCGAAAGAGTGGAGCTCAAAAATATGCTTCGCAACGAGGGCGACAAGCTCGGAGCAGTGCTCAAGATTGTGGCGGGTGCAGGCGGCACCGAGGCACAAGACTGGGCGTCGATGTTGATGCGTATGTATCTTCGTTATTGCGAAGCAAACGGCTACAAAGCCGAGATAGTGAACCTACTCGAAGGCGACGAGGCGGGCATCAAGAACGTTACTATACAGATAGAGGGCGATTATGCCTACGGGTATCTGAAGAGCGAAAACGGGGTACATCGTCTTGTGCGGGTATCACCCTACAATGCTCAGGGTAAGCGTATGACATCGTTTTCGTCGGTATTCGTGGCTCCTCTTGTCGACGACAGTATCGAGATAGATATAAATCCCGCCAACCTGTCGTGGGACACGTTCCGCTCGAGCGGTGCCGGCGGGCAGAATGTAAACAAGGTAGAGACGGGCGTCCGCCTGCATTATAAGTTCGTAAACCCCGTTACCGAACAACCCGACGAGATAGTGATAGAGAACACCGAAAGCCGTTCGCAATTCGGCAATAAAGACAATGCTATGCGTCTGCTGCGTTCGCAACTATACGAACTCGAGCTCGAGAAGCGCAATGCCGAGACAGCCAAGATAGAGGCAGGCAAAAAAAAGATAGAGTGGGGTAGCCAGATACGCTCATACGTCTTCGACGACCGTCGCGTCAAAGACCATCGTACCAATTACCAGACATCGAACGTGAATGCTGTAATGGACGGCGACTTGGAGGCGTTCATCAAAGCCTATCTGATGGAGTTTGGCGGGCAGTAGAGGCTGGTATGTTACTTACGTTTATCGCCGATATATAGCGAGCATATACCACACGATATTTTTTTGTAACTTACATCGACAAAGCCGTTTTTTTTCATAATATCTGCCATTTCTTTGTTTTGGGGGAAGGCCGATATCGATCGGGGTAGATATTCGTATGCCAATTTGCTTTTGGCGAATATTTTTCCAAGTATCGGCAGCAGATAGGAGTAGATTTTGTACCCTTCTCTTATGGGAAAATGTTCGGGAGTCGATAGCTCGAGTATTACGAGTCGTCCGCCCGGACGCAGTACACGCAGCATCTCGGAGAGTCCTTCGTCGAGGTTCTCGAAGTTGCGTACCCCGAAAGCTACCGTAATGGCGTCGAACGAATTGCTGTCGAGGCTTAGGTGGCAGCAGTTTTGCCGCTCGAACTCGATTGCTTTGCCGAGCCCGAGTCGGTCGACCTTTGTCTTTGCCTCTCTCATCATATTGTCGGATATATCGATGCCCAGTATCTTATGTGGCTGTAGCGACTTGTATGCCTCGATAGCAAAATCACCTGTGCCTGTGGCTACGTCGAGTATGTTTTGCGGGTGGAGGTCGGTGAGGTACATGAGCCCACGGCGACGCCACCGTTTATCGAGATTCCACGACATGGTGTGATTCATTCGGTCGTAACTATGGGCTATGGTGTCGAACATACGCTCTACCTGCGTGCTTTTCGACTGATTGTTTTCGTCGTATGGCAATACTTTTTCTACTTTATACATAAAATATTGGTTGTTAGTTCAATCGACTATTTCTACCTTGAAGCTACCTACGCGGAAATTGACCTTTATAAGTACCGGACGTCGCTTGTAATCGTCTGTAAAATAGATAGCTACGCCCTCTTTGCTAAACATTTTTATGCCTGAGAATATAGGTGTGAATTTGTGGCATTTATACACCTTGCCTCTCTGTTTTATCTGTTCTTTGCCTCGGTATATTACTCGTGTATTGTTGATTTTTTCGTCGAAATATATGGGAAATATTAGTACGTCGTTAGGTTTGAGTTTGTCCCAGTTGTACGAACGCAGGGCAAATATCCCCGATACGATATCGTAGAATCGTTCGGACGTCTCGAATCGTCCTTTGATGGAACTCTCTACATAGTCGTCGTGATATGTTACCTCTTCGTATTGCCTGTAGCCGCCCTCGTTGGCATTTCTTACGAATTTGTACGGTTTCATTGTCTCTGTGGAGAAGATAGAGCGGAATACATCGTGGAAATGAAATATATCGTCGACGATACCTATGGCGTACATATCTATTTTCACGTCGTAACAATCTTTTTCGTCCCACTTTACTTTTTTCGAAGATATTATGACCTCTCCACCCTTGATGAAACCGTATTTTGCGTTGTATTTGAGGGTCTCTCCTTCGAAGTTAAACGACTGATTTTGAGTGTAAGCCTGCTTTATGGATATTATTGCAAGTGTGGCAAGCAATATATATTTCATATTTTGTAAAATGTGATTTATTATTGTGTAAATAAACGATTTATCTCATATCGTTCACCGATATTCCTTTGTATTGTCGAGCGTCGAAGGTGAATGTGCTATTGCTTGGTATCGGTCGGTAGCTGCCTACTTCGATATCTATCCTCTGCCCGTTTCTGAAAGCCGATTCAATCTTCGTTATATTGCTTGTCGATTTATCGATAAATACTCGTATGCGGAATAGGTCGTTGCTCTTGTCGTGTGGTAGAAGTGCTATGGCATACTCTTTGTCGGACACTACGGTAGGGTCGAAATCGACACGATATATGCCTTTGTAGCTCTTTATGAAGCCTATCGGCGAGGTTTCTTGCAGCTCTTTTGTAGTTGGTGTGGTGATGGTTACTTCGTTTAGGTTTGGGTAGTATACCCACTGTGTTTTACCGTCGAAAAAGACCTCCATCTCTTTGTTTTTCAGATAAAACTTATTGCCCGATAGTCTTGCCTCTAACGTTTCGACTGTAGGTTTGTTGCTGTCGGGCTCTTTGATACTCATTTTTAATGTAGTACTACAAGCCGATCGATTGATTTTATCTGCAGCCTTGTCGAGTATAGCTATTGCCTTAGGGTCTGATTTTATGCTTCTTGCAGTGGGCTTCTGTGCTGCTATTGGAGCTAGTGCGAGTATCGATATTATCGATATGACGATTCGTTTCATAATAAACGGTTCTGTTATATTATTGTAAGGATTGTGTGTCTTTGACTTAGCTTTTGTATAAAAGTAAAAAAGAGTTTTTCACAGAAAAACTCTTTTTTGTCATCATTCATTTGCTTCTGCAACAACTCCGATTCTCTTTTGCCTGAGGCGACTTACATTCTTTCTTGTCGCCCGATTGGCATTCCTTTTTTTCTACCGCTTTCACTTCGTAGCCCATTTTTTCGAGCGATTTTCGTAGCGATTCGGGAGTCGTCTTCTGTGACTGATATACTATCGTCAGCTTCTGTCCTTCGAGGTCGAATATCAAGTCTTTAACGCCTTTTTCGAAAGGTATTACCTTCTCTATACGGTTCTTACAATGGTCGCCATGCATATTGGGTATGAAAAACATGACAGTCGCTTCTTTCTCTTTGGCGTTGATAGTCGTGATACCGACCAATAGTGCTATTACAATAACTAATTTATTTACCATACTATCCAATAATTTTTTATGAACTGTACTATTCGATACGAATATCTACAAAAAGTTTAATCGAGATAGATTAAATAAATTTTTTGCCGTTGGGCATAGCCTCTACATCGGCTACAAACTGACGTATTTTGTACTCTTCGTCTTTGCGACAGATAAGCAATACATTATTGTATTGTGCTATCAAATAGCCTTGTAGACCATCTATTACTGCAAGATTTCCTTCGGGCATCACGATGATATTGTCGGAGGCATCGTAAACTTTTTTCAGGCATTTATACGATACGTTACCTTTTTCGTCTTTATAACCTAAGTCGTAGAGACTCTGCCAAGTACCGAGGTCTGACCATCCGAAATCTGCCATAAGCACGTACACATTGTCCGATTTTTCCATTATACCGTAGTCGATGGAAATATTTTTGCAAGTAGGATATATTGTATCGATATATTCTTGCTCTTTGTCGGTATTATAGAAGTTTTTGCCTTCGGCGAAACGTACCGATATCTCGGGAAGATACTTTTCCAAAGCCTCTGTAATAGCCTGCATATTCCATAGAAACATTCCCGAATTCCAATAAAACTCACCCGATTTCAGGAAAATTTCGGCTATTTCGCGATTCGGTTTCTCGATGAAAGTTTTCACCTTGCGTAGTACGCTGTTGCCGTCGGTGATCTGTATGTATCCGTAGCCGGTCTCGGGGCGTGTCGGTTTCATACCGAGCGTGAGCAGCGACCGACGGTTTTTGTCCACAAAATCGAGCCCTTGCCTCAATACTCTGATATATTCCGTTTCGTCGGTTATAAGGTGGTCGGAAGGAACGACTATGATATTTGCATCTTCGCAACGTGATTTTATCTTATAGGTAGCGTATGCAATGCAGGGGGCAGTATTGCGTCTCATAGGTTCGAGAAGTATATGGTCGGGGTTCATCGAAGGCAATTGGCTTACAATTAGGTCTTTATAAGCGGCATTCGATACGATGTAGATGTTTTCGGTGGGTACCAAATCTTTGAAACGATCGAATGTGATTTGCAGAAGCGAGCGTCCGGTGCCGAAGAAATCCAAAAATTGTTTGGGGCAATCGGTCTTACTGAAGGGCCAGAATCGACTACCTACACCGCCTGCCATAATGATACAATAGTTATTTTGCATATCGTTTTGTGTGTTTTATGATTTTGGTTTAGAGTATGAGTGCACAAAGATACAATCTTTTTTTCGATAAATAACCTTCATTTGATTTTGGTACACAAAGGCAATATATGTTTTTCAATAAAAACTAAGGTCTAAAAGCCTTAGAAAACACTGCAAAACAGCAGTGAAAGCCAACAAAAAAGCTGCCTTCTGTCGAAGAAAGGCAGCCTTTTGCTTTTTGTGTGTGGATTCTCTCTTAACTGAGTCCCTCTATCTGTCCGTCGACGATGTCGATATAGCGTGCCTGTGGGTTTTTGGGCAGCCCCGGCATACGCATTATCTCGCCTGCGATAGCCACCACAAATTCGGCTCCGCTATTTATGACCAAATCCGTTACCTTAAATCTGAAGCCTGAGGCAACGCCGTATGCTTTGGGGTCTGCCGAGAACGAAAATTGTGTCTTGGCGATACATACGGGTAGATGGTCGAGTTGCGTACCTTTGATTTTGTTCAGTACCTTGATGGCTTTGTCGCCGAAGACCACATCGCGAGCACCGTATATGTTCATTGCTATCTTTTCGATTTTTACCTTTACCGAGTCGTTGTCGTCGTATGCGAATGTCAGCGGCTTAGAAGGCTCTTTCTCTACTGCATCGACAAGCTGGCGTGCCAGAGCCTCAGCTCCTTTGCCGCCTTCGGCGAATGCTTCGTTGATGGCGAAACGTATTCCGCGGTCGGAGCAGTATTTACGTACGAGCTCTATCTCTCTGTCGGTATCTGTCGGGAAACGGTTGAATGCTACGACTATTGTCTGTCCGAACTTGCTGAGGTTGTCGATATGTTTTTGCAGATTAGCCAGTCCCTTGGTGAGACCTTCGATATCTTCCTCTTTTATCTTGTCTATCGGTGTGTCGCCGTGCATCTTAAGTCCTTGTGCCGTAGCTACTATGACGGTAGCTTTGGGTTGTAATCCACTTTTGCGGCATACGATATCGAAGAACTTTTCGGCTCCGAGGTCGGCTCCGAACCCTGCCTCCGTGATAGCATATTCGCCGTGCGACATTGCCATCTTGGTAGCCAGTAGCGAGTTGCAGCCGTGGGCGATGTTGGCGAACGGTCCTCCGTGTACGAAAGCTGCCGTATTTTCGGTGGTCTGTACGAGGTTAGGATTGACGGCGTCTTTGAGCAACACCGTTATGGCTCCTGCCACGCCGAGGTCTTTGACTGTAAACGGCTCACCTTCGGTGGTATATGCAAGGGTTATGTTTTCTATACGACGACGCAGGTCTTCGAGGTTCTCTGCCAGACATAGGATAGCCATTAGCTCCGAGGCAGGCGTGATGTCGAAGCCCGACTCTTGTGTAACACCGTTAGTGGCTCCGTTTAACCCCGTTACAACGTAGCGGAGGTTGCGGTCGTTTACGTCGAGGACACGCTTCCATACCACTTCCTTCAGCCTTTTTGGCGAATCGGATTGATAAATATAATTATCCAACAGTGCCGAAATGGTATTGTGTGCCGAAGTAATGGCATGAAAATCGCCTGTGAAGTGTAGGTTGATGTTTTCCATTGGTAATACCTGCGAATAACCGCCGCCGGCAGCACCGCCCTTCATACCGAAGACGGGTCCGAGCGAGGGCTCGCGTAGAGCCACGATGGCTTTTTTACCTATACGGTTCAGACCCAGAGCCAAACCGATGGATACGGTTGTTTTACCGATACCTGCCTTAGTGGGGGTGATAGCGGTAACGAGTATAAGATTACTCTTTTTTATCTTTTCGTTGTCGAACAGTGTAACTGGTACTTTTGCCATATAATGACCGTAAGTGTGCAGGTCGTCGCTCGAAATACCGATGGAAGATGCTACTTCCGTTATTTTCTTCAGAGGTGTCTCTCTTGCTATTTGAATATCAGATTTCATTTTAATTTAATATGTTTTTTAGTATTGATTATTATCGGTGGCAAAAGTAATAAATAATATTTATATTAATGGTGATGTGATATTACAGTTAGTTTTTCGTGTGTAAAAAGAATTGAAACGTATAGTTGCGGTGTAGTAATTTTATCGAGAAAAACTATAATATTTATCTATTAAATCAGCAATAAAAAATCACTACTTATGAGTATTGCCTGCGGTATTGTTATGCACTACTTTTGCAAAATTTTGTTGAGACCAATAATTAAAATAATAATATATTAATATGAAAAAAACATTATTCAGTTTATTTTTTGTGCTTGGGGCTTTGGGGCTTCTGCAGGCACAAACTTATCACTATGTAGGTAACTATGAAACCCCATCTGATACTAATAGATACAGTGGACTTAATACTCAAAATGCTCCTACATTGTGGACTTACAGCAACTCGGCTTCGCAGCTGGTATATCCTGTCTCCGACCTTTATCCGCTCATAGGCAAGTTGATTACTTCGGTCAAGTTTAAGTTT
>ERZ773035.674-NODE-674-length-27101-cov-10.064224_pt1 | contig 27101 bp, 25 predicted proteins | sample MGYA00511487_ERZ773035 | MGnify/ENA primary metagenome ERZ773035 (study PRJEB29015, sample SAMEA2737985) | human oral metagenome | biome: human oral; feature: human-associated habitat; material: dental | place: China | collected 2024 ...
TTCCATACATTATGCTCTCCCGCCGCTGCAATCTCAAGCGCACGCTTCGCCTGATTGGATCTATACTAAAAAAGTAGACACAAAATAGGATTTTATACTACACATCAGTAAACTCAAATGACTGTGGTTCAATGCTTTAACGCACCACTACCGTAGCGATATGCGCGAAAGATAGGTTTGAAACTCCTGTATCGAGTACATCATCTCATCGTAGAGCCCATATCCCATCATTGAAGCTGCCGCGAATTTCACGGGGAAAGGATAGTTCGTCGCCTGCAGACCTGTCACAATCGTATGGAGACCAGTCTTCTCGGGGTCATGATTCGCTAGCAGAAAAATCAGTGCGATATCCGTACTCTGGATTGTAATATCATGCGGCAGAGCCTTCATATCAGGAATCAGCCCGAGTTCGCATTTCTGACGAAAGACCTCGGCATAGTCGGCACAGATAGCGGGGAGGTTTACTGCCTGTCGAAAATGTTCAAAGTCCTTTAAATGATCCATAAGACCTGCCGTACCGGACAGCGCCCCATCACCGTACTTCATCTCAATGAAAACCAGCTTTGGCGCGTGGAGGTTTTTGCGTACCACACCGATTGACGGCCAGTGCACGGCAACCATGTCAAAACGTGCGTCCTCATAGACAAGCTCTGTGTCGACGATATAGTAGTCCGTCGCATGAGAAATCTCCCCATGACGATTGTTATCACGCTCAACAAGCTGCTGAAACTCACGCTCGTATTTCGGATGCTGTGCAAACCACCGATCCATTGCCTGCTTATAGTACGGCACCTTTTCGATCGCCTCCGAAATGGACGGCTGTCCCGAAAGGTTTTGTCCATGCCTGCAATAGTTCGTGTCAAAATGCAGCACGTACTGCGTTCCGTCCCATTCGATGTACAGAAGTCTGCCGCCGCGGTAGTAAATACTGGCAGAACGTGTCCCCCGCATTTCAAATTCCAGCGTTGTGTCTTGAAGCACAAGATTCAGCAGTCCGTGCAGACATCCATTTGAATCCTTTAAGTCGTGAAACATTCCCGATCCAAGTGCTCTCATTTCAGCCGTTCCTTTCCTCCCACAGCAGCATCAGCAAAGATAGCGTCGCAGGGATTTCTCCTTGTGCAGTGCGTATATGAGTTCCCTCACGGTCATCAGCTTCACATCGAACTGAACGCCGCGTGCCTCCATCATTCCGATCAAGTCCCCCAGACGAGCACGAAACGCATCAAACTCCTCGCGCAGCTCCTGCTCTGCTGTCACATAGAGGTCATACTGTGCAGGGTCGTCAAAAAACGAAGGGTTGCTGATGGTCCATACACAGAGACAGAGTTTGACCTTTGCAGCTTCACTGTTACGTTCCGCATTTTTCATGGTTGCTGATGGTCCATACACAGAGACAGAGTTTGACCTTTTCTGTAAGAGGAAGCTCTCCTGTGTAAAAGAGAGCATTGTAGATCGCATAGACATGCTTAAAGAGCTGCGCCGTATCCAGATGTTTTGCTAACGGAGCATAGCCCTTTTTCCCCGCCTCTGTATAAAACAGATCCCGCGTCATTTTCAGACCGACGAACAAGTCCCAGTCGGGGTATTTTTTCTCACTGCTGAGATACGATGCCGGCAGAGGGTCATGTGAATTGGTCAGCCACTCTGTCATCTTCATCTCAAAGAGCAGCAATTCGTCTCTGCGGGAGAGGCAGGCATCGAGATGGGCTTTCGCAGCTGGATTGAGTGCGGTCAGCTGCTTTTCGTATGTGACTGTATATGCGCGGTATGTTTCGCCGTCGTACAGATACGCAGGACGATTGCCAAACAGATTGTACGTCATTGCCGCAGAGGAGTGAAGTGCACACATATCCTTCTCAAGTTCGCGCCCCGCCCCCGCTTGGTAAGAACGCTGCACGAGATCATACATGGGTTCGACAAGATTGTCGTTAAGTTCCTTGAGGTAATACGGAGACTCCTCGCAAAACTGATCCTCTTTCCCCGGATTAAGACTCAGCCACCTCTGCTTAATCGCCTCATATACCTTTGTCTTACTTACACCGCGCGCCATCATGCACACTCCCTCTCTGCAATGAATCCGCTCCAGTTATCCGCATACTGCAAGAGAAGCGTCAGCTTTTCCTCCCGCGCGGCAACGCTCCGATTGTCCTCGACATACTGCCCGTCATGGTAGACGATTGCCTGTACCTCCTCCTCTGTCAGCGGGAATCTGCTCGCCGCGAGATAGAGCCCGCGAATCGGAACACTCAGATAGAGGAGGTCGCGGTTGAAGTGATAAGGGCTGCGCGATGCTCGCTCACCAGATGACGGTTCGCTGCGCAGATACTGCGGCATGCCGGGCATCCCCGCCTTGCCGAGATCGTGGAGGAGTGCGACGATGACGCAGCTCTCATCGCTGATCTCAGGGGCGAGCATCACCTTGATCCGCAGCAGATGCTCTGCATCCGAGTGCTCCTGCAGTACCTTCAGAATCAGCAGATTCAGCATTTTCTTATTTGCACCATACATTGCTCTATCTCCCTCTCATCTTGCTCACACAGAGAGTATAGCACAGACGATGTGCATTTTTTTGTACATTTCTCCAAGGGAATATAAATACCTTAAACTCCTGCACCATAGGTCCAGCAAACACGGTCCCACACATACATCTCCTAATGATGCTTTGCAACAAAAAAGGTTCCAACCGCTAATATGGCGATTTCCATATTGATGTGATTCAAAATGGTGGTCTGTTCGCCGGCTGATGTGTAACTTTCCTGCTCCTTCTCCATAATCCTGGTTGACAGACATAACAAGATTCATCCAATCGCTCCCATGATGTCATTAAATAAGAGCAACAGCATTTTTGGTTTGCGTTATCATAGAAATCACTGGTAAAATGAAATCTATCAGATTGGCACGGCTTTTTCGTCTGAACAAAATGGGAAAATGAATGCAGAGTGGTTCTCTGCGGGAGATTTTTCGCCGAAGCGCAGGCAAAAAAGACATGTCAAAAGCCGTACACTGAATTTATCAGTGATTCCCTAATCATCAGTTGTTTCATAAAAATGGAGGAATGAAACATGAAAAAGCTTATTTTGTCCATGATGCTGGTCGCAGCTGCTGCGATTTTCATGCCGACGAACAGCTGCGAGGCACAAGATGTCTGGGTGGAACACTGGAACTACGAGGATGTCGACATCTATGTGATGGACGAAACCTTGAAAACCGGCACATCAGGCACAGGAAAATTTTTCAAGGTATCCGTCAAAGAAGTACGAGATGGAGAGCTTCTGTCAGTCGTCAACTGGACGTTCAGCAAATATAAAACGGATATGTGGCGATACGTCACCAGCGATATGAAAGGTGACCATACCACAGTCGTCATTCCGCGAAATCAGATATTTGAATTCTGCATGAAATCCCTTGGCTGGAGCTATCGCTTGCAGGGCAGCTATTACTACTGAACAGGTCTCACCCCTTCACAATTCCCCCCGCTCCATGCGTGTCAGCTGCTGCCAGTGACGGTACATCGTTGACATAGCGAGGATGAAGGCGAGGATCTCGGCGATGGGGCCCGCGTACAGCGCGCCATCCAGTCCAAAGATGCGCGGCAGGAGGATGAGCAGCGGCAGGAGGAAGAGCCCCTGCCGCGAAAGGGAGAGCATGAGCCCCGTTCGAACGCTGCCGATTGCCGTGAAGTAGTTAACGGTGAGCGGCTGGACACCGCTGATGCAGACCATCATCAAATAGATGCGCAGATATTTTTCGGCAAAGTCAAAATAGAGCTCCGACCCGCCGCCGAAGATGGCGGTGATTTGGCGTGGAAAGAGCTGAAAGACCAGAAAGATTGCCATGCTTAAAAGCAACGCAAAAACAAGTCCCTTGCGATAGGTCTCCTTGATGCGTCCGTAGTTCTCCGCCCCCATATTAAAGCTGAAAATCGGCTGACACCCCTGCGCCAGGCCGACGGTAAAGGCGATCAGCACACTATTGAGCTTCGTGACAATCCCCGCCACAGCGAGCGGAATATCCGCACCGTAGACGCTCGCCGTACCGTAGTGCGTGAGGATATTGTTGAGCGTAATGCCGACAGTCATCATGATGATCTGATTCAAAAAATTCGACAGACCCAGTTTGGCGATACGAAGCATCTCATGCCTCCGTATCCGCAGCATGGTGCGCACGATTGGAAACGCCTGAAAGCGGGAGAAATAACGAATACATACGAGGAATGAGACGATCTGCGCCATGACGGTAGCGAGCGCCGCCCCCTCCATTCCCCAGCCGAATCCGAGCATGAAGAGTGCATCCAGCAAAATGTTCAGAACGGCTCCGCTGACCATACATCGCATCGCATAGGACGGCGCGCCATCCGCGCGGATGAGCATACTGTTCGCCGTGAAAAAGAGGAGAAACGGCAGTCCGCATGCCGTAATTCCGAGGTAACGCTGTGCATACGGCAGAACGTTCTCCGTCGCTCCGCAGAGCCGGAGCACAGGCGTCTGGAAGATGAAAATAAGACCGCCAAGAACGATACCGAGCACGGCGGACATGACGAGCCCCGTGCCGACGTAGCTGCGTGCGGCGTCCTGCGCCTTTTCCCCCATAGAGAGGTTGAAATTTGCCGCCGTCCCGATGCCCACGAGCTGCGCCAGTCCCGTAGAGAGAATCACGATGGGAAAGGCGGTATTCGTCGCGGCATTTCCCAAGATGCCGACCGTATGCCCGATGAAGATCTGATCCGTGATGTTGTAAATCGTATTGACGAGCATACTGACGATGGCGGGCAGGGCAAACTTTCGAATTAATCCACCCACGGGCGCGATGGCAAGCGGATTCTCCTTTGGTGTCACAATGGATTCCGTCATAACGCTCTCCTGACCAGCGTGGTATCGTCATCGGTTCTCCCGTGCGCGAACAGACAGCGCCCACCAGACGGCAGGCATACTGCAGCTGCACTGGGCACGCCGCACACCGGCGCGCTTCACCTCAATCCCCATACTGCTCCACCATGTTCTCCAATTTCTCGAACGTCATCGGCGTCGGTACGCTGAATTGTTCGTTCCGATCAATGTCCTCCGCCAGCTTTCGATAGCCCTGCACCTGCGCGAAGTCAGGAGCATAGATGCCGTACGTCTGCCAGAACGCAATTTTTTCAAACTCATCTCTCCTTACTGTCTCTTCATATAGAATACCACAATGGCACGAAAAATTCTGTGCGTTTTGAGCCATTTGCCCATCGATATAATGCTCCACCGTTTTGCCGAACACCGACAATTTATGGTATACTATCGATAGAACAACACAGAGAAAGGATGCAGCACAATGGGAATGGGAGGACTCACAATGACAAAACTGCCAAAGATCGCACTCGGCACATGGGCATGGGGCAACGACGGCACGTTCGGCGCGGCATACACGGAGGATCAGCTGCGCCCCGTCTTTGATTCCGCTATGCAGCATGGACTGACACTCTGGGACACGGCTTATGCATACGGGATCGGCACAGCGGAGAAGACACTCGGCGTATTTCTCAAGGGGCATGCACGCGACTCCTTCCTCCTCTCGGATAAGCTCACACCGCAGTGCATGGATGAGTCGTCCACCAGTCCCGTCGCGGATATGTGGGCCATGCAAAAAAAGCTGCTTGGCACAGACAGCATCGACATCTACTGGGTGCACAACGCAATTGAGGCACCGCAGTGGATCAAGCACCTTGCCGCATTCTTCGAGAAAGCGGAACATACGCCCATCATCGGCGTATCGAACCACAACATGGGACAGATCGAGGAAGCAGATACCATCCTCCAACATCATGGACTGAAACTCGGCGCGGTACAGAACCACTTCAGCCTGATCAACCGCTTCTCCGAGGAGGCTGGCATCCTTGACTACTGCCGCAAGAAGGATATCCCCTTTTTCTCCTACATGGTGCTCGAACAGGGCGCGCTCACAGGTCACTACAGCACGTTGTATCCGATGCCGGCGGACGCGGCGCGCGCAGCAGTCTACAACCCGATCATGGACAAGATCGACACACTGAACCTCTCGCTCAAACTGCTCGCAGACAAGTACAAGGCGAACATCGCCCAGATCTCCATCGCATGGGCGATCGGCAAGGGTACGGTTCCCATCATCGGCGTGACCAAGGAACATCACATTACCGATGCACTGCGCGCGACGGAGATCACACTCACCGCCGAGGAGATCACCCTCCTCGAGAGCACGGCGGACAAGCTCGACTTTGACATCATCCGCGACTGGGAAAAAGGGATGGTATAGATCAGTACAAATGCAAAAAGACTGCGGTACGAGGTATATCCCCGTACCGCAGCTTTTCTTTTATACAACAAAAAATCCCCGGAAATCCGAGAATTTGCACACAAAAAGAGCAGCCATTCTGCCGTTTTTCCTTTGCCGTGCAGAGTATCTCTGCGGGCAGGGAGCGGCGTTTCCGCCTGCTCCCCCGTAACTGCATGCCACAGTCAGACCGCCGTACCATAGCGTATGCCACAGGTACGGCGGTTTGAAAAACATAGCGCGTAAATTGCTTGCTTAGTATAGTATGAGAATTGCATTAAATCAAGAGAATGTTGAAATACCGCTGACATCCGACCGCATGCCGACTCGTACCGTCAGCGGCAGTGACCGGAAAAGCTGCAAACAGTCCTCTGCAACGACAGAAGAGCTTCATGCACCTTCCCTCCGTGCAAGTTCCTCGCGCAGAACGCGCTGCATGAGGTCGGTGTTCGGTCGGACACCTGTCCAGAGGGAGAACGCCTCCGCGCCCTGCATAACGAGCATGGTCTCACCGTTGATTGTCGTGCACCCATGCGCTGCTGCCGCACGAAGAAATGCAGTCTCGGCGGGGGTATAGATGAGATCGTAGACGGCGGCAGAGGGGCTGATTGCCGCAGGATCCACAGGCGGCATTGCATCCGTCTGCGGGCTCATGCCGATCGGCGTGGTCTGCACGACAATGTCTGCCGTACAAAGCACATCCCGAAAGTGCGGATCGTCAAAGCAGTACACGGCAAGTGTGCCGTCTGCCGCAAAGTCGGTGCAGAGCGCCTTGCCTTTTGCGAGATTCCGCACACCGATGCACACAGAGGATACGCCGCTGCGCAGGAGTCCCCAGAGGGCGGCACGTGCTGCACCGCCCGCGCCGATGAGGACAGTGCGTTTTCCCGCAAGCCCAATCCCACGCGCGGCAAAGCCTGCCATAAAGCCTGTTACATCCGTATTGTGCCCTGTCATTGTCCCGTCCGATGCAATCACGACGGTATTGACCGCCCGAATGCGCTGTGCATCCTCGCTCAGCGCATCGAGGAGCGGCATAATCTCTGTCTTGAACGGAATCGTAACGTTGAACCCTGTCACACCCGCGTCGCGCAGTCCGCATACCGCCGAAGCCAGTGCATCACGCCGCACAGGAAACGCCGTATAAACATAGTCCAGACCTGCCTCATGCAGTGCCGCATTCTGTATGATCGGCGACAAACTGTGTGCAATCGGCGCACCGATCACACCCAGTATTTTTGTTTTCCCCGTAATCACGTGCATCCCTCTTATCTTTCCCGTCAGCTGTGCTTCCCGCGCACCTCTTCGAGCAGTCCCATCTTCAGCTCGTAGTAGTTCGGCGTCGTATCGAGATAGTGGCGGTGCGGATTCTCAAATCGCTGTTCCTCCGGCCAGATCTCCTCCGCCAGCTGACGGCGCACATATGCGCGAATCTCCTCCAAGGGCGGCAGCTCCTCGACCCGCTCCCCATCCCTGACATAGAGACGGCGCAGGTTCACCGCCGAACCACCCTCGAAGAAGCGGTTTTTCCATGGCTTACGCGGATCAACATAGCGGAACGGCTGCGTGAGGTCGACCGGTTCACCCTGCACTGCAATCATATCTGCGACCGCCTTGCCGTGACGGTCATAGATGCGGTAGAGATCCTTCAGTCCCGGATTCGTCAGTTTCTCGACATTCTCCGACATCTTGATGCGCGGCTGAAAGATGCCGTTCTCCTCCACAGCGACGAGCTTATACACGGCGCCGAAGACAGGATCGGACTTTGCCGTGATGAGCCGTTCGCCGACACCGAAACTGTCCACGCGTGCGCCCTGCAGGAGGAGGGATGAGATGGTGAACTCATCGAGGCTGTTCGAGAGGATGATCTTGCAGTCCTCAAGACCCGCCTTATCGAGCATTTTTCGAATGCGCTTCGAGAGATAGGCGAGGTCGCCCGAGTCCACACGCACGCCTGCGAGACGATGTCCCTGCGGCGCGAGAACCTCACGGGCGATACGGATGGCGTTTGGGATACCCGAGTGAAGCACATCGTAAGTGTCGACGAGGAGGACGGTGGCCTGTGGGTAGATCTCTGCATATTGTTTGAACGCCGTGTACTCATCCTTGAAGAACATGACCCAGCTGTGCGCCATAGTGCCCGAGACGGGAATATTAAACTGCTGCCCTGCCGAGACCGTCGCCGTCATGTCGATGCCGCCGATGTACGCCGCGCGTGCCCCATAGGTTGCCGCGTCCATATTGTGCGCGCGCCGCGCACCGAAGTCCGCAACTTTGCGCCCCTCGGCGGCACGCACGATGCGCGACGCCTTTGTCGCGACGAGGGACTGATGGTTGATCTGCGCGAGGATCGCCGTCTCCACAAGCTGTGCGTCGATGATCGGTGCAACAATCGTCAGGAGCGGCTCATTCGGATAGATGATCGTTCCCTCAGGCATGGCGTAGATATCGCCGCGGAAGCGGAAACCGCGCAAGAAGTCCAGGAATTCCTCGGAGAAGAGGTTCTGTTTGCGGAAATAGGCAATGTCCGCATCGGAGAAGGAGAGATTCTCCACGAACTCGATGACGTGCTGAAGCCCCGCAAAGATGGCGTATCCCCCCTTGTCGGGGACGGAACGGAAAAAGAGATCGAACGCCACGCGAACATCGCGGTTCGGCTGATGAAAATATCCATAGGACATGGTCATTTCGTAGAAATCCATCATCATGGATAGATTTCGTTTATCAAACTGTGTCACAGCGCGTTCCCCCTATCGGGCATAGAAACAAGACAGATCAAATTGAATCCATTATAGCATTTTCTGGAGATTCACGCAAAAATTCTTTATTTTCTTTTGTTTTCTTCTGCTGCTCTAAAAAATCACGATCTGCCTGTGACAGCGTGACGCGTGCGAGGAGCTCAGGGCGATGCCGCAGTGTCGTGAGAAGTGCCTGTTCGCGCCGCCAGCGGGCGATCTCTGCATGATTGCCCGAGAGGAGGACGTCGGGGACAGCTTTGCCCTCGAAGTCACGTGGGCGTGTGTACTGCGGATAGCCGAGCAGCCCATCAAAGAAGGAGTCTGTTGCGGCGGATGCGGCATCACCGAGCACGCCCGGCAGCATCCGCGCCGTAGCGTCCACGGTCAGCATAGCAGGAATCTCCCCGCCCGTCAGGACAAAATCTCCGACGGAGATCAGTCGATCTGCGAGATCATAGATTCGCGCGTCAAAGCCCTCATAGTGTCCGCAGATGAGCACCAGCTGCTCATACGATGCGAGTTCCTTTGCTGCACGCTGGGTAAACACCTCGCCTGCAGGGTCAAAGATGATCGTGCAGCGGTGCTCCGCATACGCAGCGGTCCTCCCATACACGTCGCGCACGGCGGCGTACAGAGGCTCAGGCTTCAGCACCATGCCTGCCCCGCCGCCGCACGGCGTATCATCCACATGATGATGCTTATCCGCCGCGTAGTCGCGAAAATCTGTATAGTGGATGTCGATGAGCCCGCGCTGCACTGCGCGTCCGATGATGCTGCTGCCAAATACGCCCGCAAACATCGCGGGAAAAAGCGTCACAAGGTCAATTCTCATAGCTGCTTCATCCTACTTTCTGCATATCCTTCATTATAGCATGAAGCCGCAGACAAATTGCGGCGTCTCTGCAAAATATTTGATAAATATATTCAGAAAAACTGCACTTTGATATATAATGGAGAAGTCAACACTATGGCAGTGATTTGGAGCGGTACCATGGAAATCAACCTTGCACATTTCAATGTCAGCATCGGACGGCAAAAGCCTGAGAATATCCTGCACAGCGATGTTCCCTGCCCGTTCTGCGACACGTCAAAACTGACGGGCATCATCGAAAGGGACGGCGACATCATCCTGCTCAAAAATAAATACAATGTGATTGAGGAAGCCGACCAATTCGTCCTCATCGAGGGGGCAGACTGTTATGCCGATATTCCCGAGTATTCCAAGGCGCATATCCGCCGCCTCATTGCCTTCGGCATGCGGCACTGGAAGAAGATGCGCGAGAGCGGCGCATACGATACAGTGCTCTTTTTCAAGAACTACGGTCCGTACTCAGGCGGAACGATCCGCCACCCGCACATGCAGCTCGTCGGCTTCCCCCATTTTCGTCCGGAGCTTGCCTTCTCCCGTGAGGAGTTTGAGGGACTGACGATTGACGAAACGGACGGCGTGGCGTTCACGCTCTCCACGCATCCGCGCGTCGGCTTTCGCGAGCTCAATATTATCCCGCGGAATGTGCGTACAACCAATGTGATTGCCGACTACATACAGATTGCCGTGGATTTTATCCGGCGGCGCAATGACAGCTATAATATTTTCTTCTACCATGACGGCGCGGATATCTTCATCAAGATTCTGCCGCGCTTTGCGACCTCCCCTGTCTTTATCGGCTACAACATCCGCCTGCTTCCATCGAATCTAAAGGAGATGCGGGATGAGATCCGAACAATATATTTTGAAAGTGACGATACCGAATGCAGGACATGAACGACACGCTTGAAGAAATGCCGCGCCGCAGGAAAATGCGGCGCAGAAGCAGCGCGCGAAAGAAGCCATCGCGCAGAAAAAAAACGCCCCTTTCCCTCGGGCGTTTTTTCATGATACTGATTCCTATACTGCTTCTCGTTGGTGCGGGGACATTCTTCTTCGCACCGCATACATGGCAGGAGCTCGGTACACTGCTGCCCGAGGCGGAGCATCAAAAGCCTGCGAACCAGCTGCATGAGGTCCGCGAGCCGGATGCGGCCGATCGAATTCTGCGCGTGCTCTTTGTACGACGCGCCATCGATGCGCGTCTTGACCGTGCGGACTACGTCCCCATCGGACGCATCGCCCCCGATCTGCAGCATGCCATCATCGCGGTGGAGGATCGACGTTTCTATGAGCACCATGGATTCGACATGACGGGCATGGCACGCGCGACCCTCGTCAACATCCAGCATGGACGCATCGAGGAGGGGGCAAGCACGATCACACAGCAGCTGGTGAAGAATCTTTTCTTCGGCAGTGAGCAGACCTTTGTACGCAAAGCCGAGGAGCTTCTGCTCGCCCTGGACATCGAGATCGCCTGTTCAAAGGAGGAAATCCTCGAAATGTACCTGAATGTTGTCTACTACGGTGACGGATTTTACGGCGTACATGCGGCATCCGACGGGTACTTTGGGAAGTCTCCTGACGCACTCGATCTGCCCGAGGCATCCATGCTCGCGGGTGTTCCGAATGCACCGTCCGAGGTCTCACCATCCGTGAACTTCATCGCGGCGAAGAAGCGGCAGGCGGTCGTGCTGGATGCAATGCAGGCACAGGGAATGATTGATGCGCGGACGGCGGAAGATGCGAAGCTGCAGGCTCTTATTCTGCGCCCGCGCCATTAGTGCGTTCAGCGGTCGATGAGTGCTGTTCCCTCCGCAAAGAGTCCCGTGCGCGTCACGTACGCTTCGGCAGGGTCGATCGGCAGAGCAAAATCCCGTGCCATCACGCTGAGCACCTCGATGGGCTTCACACTGCCTGCAGGTCTGACCGCCAGATGCATCCAGAGAATGAGGCATCCATTTTCATACTGAAACGAAATGGGTGCCTTTATGTATTCCTTTGTCTCTATGCTGCGGCTTTTCTTCGGGGTCACACGTTCCCATACGGCATGCACGGCGGCGTTGTAGCGGCGTACGCTCTCACGTACGGGTGCGAGATCTCCATCATAGGGGATCTTGAGCCGATAGCGTGCCTCATCCACCTCTGCCATCAGAGCGCGGTGTTTCCCCTCCTGAAGGCGCAGACGGATGATCTCCGCTCCGCGCGGGAGCTGAGCACGCAGGCGCTGCATGACCTCATGAGGAGGCAGTTTCTCGGTCATCTCAAAGTCCACATATTCCGCATCGCTCGCTGCGCCCAACGAGAGTGCCGAGGCGAAGGCGACCTTCATGTGCGGGTTAAAGCCCTCCGAATACACCATGGGAAGCCCTGCACGTTTGCACGCGCGGACAAAGAGGTTCGCATAGTCGAGATGGGAGACATAGCGCAGTTCCTCGCCCTTGGTGATGAGTCCGCGATAGCATACGGCCATGCGTTTCTGCGGCGCTCCTCCCTGTTTTGACGGATCAGCAGTCATGTCCGTCGCTCCATGTACTGCAGGTATATCCTGCTCTTCCTCGGCAGCATAGTCGATTACGTCGACGCCGAGCGTCGGACAAATCCCGCAGCCCGTACAGTGCGTGCGTCGGCAGTCCTCCGTAAGAGATGCCGTAAGTGCCTTCTGCCACTCCGTTTTCAGATAGCGTTCGAGCACGCCGGGTGAGGTGTGTGTCCACGGCAGTGGTTCTCCGATCGTGCGTGTGCGGCGGCTGTAATACGTCCAGTCGACACCGCAGTCCGCAAAGGCAGCGAAATAACGTGCATCGTCGAAGAGATCCGACCAGCCGTCAAACTTCGCCCCATTTTTCCACGCGGTAAGAAGTGCCGGCGCAAGGCGGCGGTCACCGCGTGCAAAGACTCCCTCGATCACGGAAAGGCGCGCATCATGATAGTGAAATGTGATCGCTCGATCCGCGATATTCTCCTTCAGAAGCTGCTGACGCCGCTGAAATTCCTCAATTGATAGCTGCCCAAACCACTGGAACGGTGTGTACGGTTTCGGTACAAAGCAGGAGACGGAGACGGTGACCTTGCACCCACGCCGTCCGCGAATCTCCGTATAGAGATCGACGACCTTCTTCGCGAGGCGGGCGATGCCGATGATGTCCTCATCCGTCTCCGTCGGCAGTCCCATCATAAAGTAGAGCTTCACCTGCTTCCATCCGTGACGGAATGCCGCCCCGCACGCTGTGAGCAAATCCTTCTCCGTCACCCCTTTATTGATAACGTCGCGCAGACGCTGCGTCCCTGCCTCAGGCGCAAAGGTCAGTCCAGACTTGCGCACACGCTGTACCTTCTGCGCGAGCTCCACGGAAAAGCTGTCAATGCGCAGAGACGGGAGGGAGACACTGACCTTCTCGTCCCGATAGTCCTCGATGAGATCATCCACGAGACATCCAAGCCCCGAGTAGTCCGCCGAAGAGAGCGAGGTTAGGCTCATCTCATCGTAGCCGCTGGAGGAAATCATCTCATGCGCCATATTCCGCAGTCGTTTCTCCGTGCGCTCACGTGCAGGACGGTAGGCGATACCCGCCTGACAGAAGCGGCAGCCTCGTGAACAGCCGCGAAAGAGCTCGAGCATGGCACGGTTGTGCACGATGTCCATGTAGGGAACGATGGGATGTTCTGCTGAGACAGCATCGTTCATGTCCTTCACCACGCGCTTGTAGATCACGGGACGCGCATCAGGGTGAAGCGCATCCATGCGCACGAAATTTCCTTGTGCATCGTAGACGGGCGCATAGAATGACGGCACATAGATGCCGTCCACGCCGAGCAGCTGCGTCAAGAATCCGCGCCGTCCGCCCGGTCTGTCCGCTGCGCTCCACCGGATAAAGCAGTCGCAGATCTCGGGCAGTACCTCCTCTCCCTCGCCGATGACGAAGAAGTCGAAGAAGTCGGCAATCGGCTCGACGTTGTAAACACACGGTCCGCCGCCGACGATGAACGGCATATCCTCACCGCGCTCCGCCGCATGAAGCGGAATTCCCGCCAGATCGAGCATATTCAGCACATTCGAGTAGATCATCTCGTATTGAAGGGAGAAGCCAAGAAAGTCAAACGCGCGGACGGCATGATGCGATTCGAGTGAAAAGAGCGGAATTCTGCGCGTGCGCATCTCCTTTTCCATATCAATCCACGGGGCATAGACACGTTCGGCCGCAATATCCGCACGGCGATTTAGAATCTCGTAGAGAATGGCGAGCCCGAGGTTGCTCATGCCGACCTCGTAGACATCAGGCAGAGCCAGCGCGAATCTGCACCGAACGCCGTCCCAGTCCTTATGGACGGCATTCCACTCGCCCCCCGTATACCGCGCAGGCTTCAGCACCGACTGGAGCATGCTGTGATCGAGTTGTACCACCATTTCCTGTCCCCACCTTGTATCGTTCATAAGAAAAGGGGCTGCGCTGCACGAAGGCAGGCAGCCCCGAAAAATCTAAAAGAGTAACTTTTGCCGCCGCAGCTGGATGTTCAGCAGGATGGCGATCGCCATAATATTTGTCGTCAGTGAGCTGACACCGTAGCTCATGAGCGGCAGCGGTATGCCCGTAACCGGCATGATGCCCATTGTCATTCCAACATTGATGAGAACATGGAAAGCAATCATTGATGTGATTCCGACCGCGAGCAGCCGTCCGAATGTATCGCTTGCATTCTGCGCGATGCGTATCCCACGCCATAGGACGACGAGATAGAGGAGGAGCAAAATGGTACAGCCGACAAAGCCAAGCTCCTCTCCTACGACGGAGAAGATAAAGTCCGTATGGTTCTCGGGCAGGAAGTTCAGCTGGCTCTGCGTCCCGCCAAAGAGCCCCTTCCCGAACAGCATACCCGAGCCAATCGCAATCTTCGATTGGATGATGTGATAGCCTGCACCGAGCGGATCGACATTCGGATCCATAAACACCATGATGCGCATTTTTTGGTAGTCTTTGAGAAAATGCCACAGCACGGGCATCGCCGCCAGTCCCGCAGCGAAAATTCCGAAGAGAATACGGAGACGAATCCCTGCCGCGAAGATCATGCCGAAGAAGATCGCCAGGAAGACAAGCGATGTCCCAAGATCCGGCTGTTTCAAGACGAGCAGGAATGGTATGCCGACATAGGCTGCAATCGGGGCGAGGTCCATCAAGGAATCAATCTTTCCACGCTTTTCGAGCATTGCTGCAAGCGCGATAATCATGATGAGTTTCGAGAACTCTGATGGCTGTATACTGATCGGACCGAGTGCGATCCACCGCTGTGCACCAAGCGCTGTCTGCCCGATAAGCATAACAAGGATCAGCAGGACAAGATTGAACACATAGAAGTGGTTTCCGTACCGCTGGAGGATTTTATAGTCGAAGTTCATCAAAAAGGCGGCAATCGCAATATCCACCAGAATGGAAATGCCCTGCCTCTGCACAAACCAGTAGCGTTCCTCACTCGGTGTATTGACATGTGTCGCACTGCCGATAATGATGAGACTCATGATGACAATGGCAGCCGCTGCCGCGATAAGTGTCAGATCTGTGCGGCGCAGCAGGCGTTTCGAAAGAATCATCGCACATTCCTATGACCGCCGCCGTGCTGAACGCTGACGACAGGAATATTCACGACGAGTGCCATTGTATCATTTTCATTCTCGAGCGCAAATTCCATTTCCCGCGTATCGATATACATGTACTTCGAAATCACCTGAATGATCTCCGCTCTCATGTTATCCATGATTTCCGGGGAAACATTCGCGCGGTCATTGATGATAACGAGCTGCAGACGGCGGCGTGCGACATCGCCTGAGCTCTCCTTTCTGCCGAGAAGTCTTTTCAGTGCCTCAATCACGCCAACGCCCCCTTACTTCTTCCCAAAGAGTTTGTCCTTAATCGTTTCCCAGAGGCTCTCTTTTCCTAGTTCACGGAAAGGAACCTCCTCGCCGCAGAGCCGCGCAACCACATCAAGATATGCCTGTCCGGCAGGTGACCCCTTCATGGTGACACATGGCTCGCCACGGTTTGTACTCGTTACGACCATCTCATCATCGGGAATCTGTCCGATGCACTTGACTGACAGGATCTCATCAATATCGTCCATATCCAGCATATCGCCCTTTTCAATCATCTTCGGACGGATACGATTGACGACAAGGCAGATATCCTCCTTATCTGCACGGCCGAGCTCCCCAATGATCTTATCGGCATCACGCACCGCAGAAATCTCCGGCATCGTGACCACAATTGCTGTGTCTGCCGCAGCAATTGCTGTCTTAAAGCCCTGCTCGATTCCTGCAGGGCAGTCGATGATGATGATATCATAAGAACGGCGCAGCTCTTCACAGAGCGCTGCGAGTTCATCCGGATTTACGGCACTCTTATCTTTGACCTGTGAGGTCGGCAGGAGATAGAGCGAATCGTATTTCTTGTGGCGAACCAGTGCTTTTTTATACGGTACATGCCCGGATGTCACATCGACGAGATCGTACATGATGCGATTCTCAAGGCCAAGCAAGAGATCCAGATTACGCAGCCCCGTATCGGTATCAATGAGCACGACACTCTTGCCGCGCATGGCAAATCCGACGCCAATGTTCGCTGTCGTCGTCGTTTTTCCAACGCCTCCCTTACCTGATGTCACCACATAGATTTCACTCATACTACGGACCTACCTCTCTATTGGTTCAATGACGATCCGACCGTCCTTCACATATGCACGCTCTGCTTTTCCGCTGTCCTCCGGCTCATCCGGTGAGCGGGCAACATAGTTGGCAATACGGATCTGCGTCGGCATCAAATGATCTGCAATGACAAATGCTGTCGTATCTCCTGCCGCTCCCGCATGGATTACGCCACGGCATGTACCGCGTACATCAACGCTTCCTCCTGCCGTGATCTGTGCCCCAGGGTTGACGTTGCCGAAGACGATGACCGATCCCTCCGTTTCGATCGCCTGCCCGCCGCGCAGCGTCTTCTCGACAACGAGCATCTGCCGGAGTTCCGGCTCCTCACTCTCCTGCACGGCAGGTGCCTGAACATCGGCAGCCATCTGCGGCGGCAGCGGTGCCGGCTTAGGCTTTTCCTGGCGGCAGATCAGGCCATGCGTCCGAAAGAGTTCCTGCAGCTCCGCCAGCTCTTGCTTGGAGAACAGATCACGCGGTACACGCACCAGTGTCCCGCGCAGGAAGAATCCAGCGCCGGAATCCAGTTTTTTCCCTAATTCTTCCATGATCTCCGAAAAGGGCATGGCAGGGGGAAAGGCAAGCGACAAGCCGCCGTTCTCCCCCTTGATCTTGATCTTTTCCTCACTCATTTCCATCCCTCACTTGCTCCCTGCAGGCCGCTCCTGATCCAGACCAAAGGCGGCTTCCATGATGCGTCGGCCGATCGGTACGGCCGACAGGGAACCAAAGCCGCCCTGCTCTACGATCACGGCAACCACAATGTTCGGATTCGCAAAAGGCCCATACGCCACAAACCAACCATGATCTCGCCCCTGCGAATTCTCCGCCGTCCCCGTCTTGCCGGCAATATCAATGGGAAATCCGGCAAAGACCCCCGCTGCCGTGCCGATCTTCGTCACCTCGTGCAGTCCCTCCTGCACTTGGCGAATGACCCCTTTGTTCACATCCAATTCCGAAAGCAGCACCGGCTGGAACTCACGCACCGTATTTCCATTGACATCCACAATACGCTGCACAAGATGCGGCTGATAGCGCCTGCCGTTCGCCGCAATCTCCCCCATGACCATCGCTGCTTGGAGCGGTGTCACAAGGTTGAATCCCTGTCCGATCGCTGCATCAAAGGTCTCCGAAAGATACCAGTCACCATCTTCATAGTTGTCCTTCTTATATTTGCGGTTTGGCACCAACCCCTCTGCCTCATAAGGCAGATCGACACCCGTACGCTGCCCGAGCCCGAACATGCGGGCATAGCGTTCGAGAGTATCAACACCGAGACGGTTGCCCATCTCGTAGAAGTAAACGTTATCCGAGTGCGCCATCGCCTGCTGGAAATTGATCCAGCCCAGGGCCTCGCCTGCGGCATTCGTCTTCGGAATGATCCAATGGCGCCCGGAGTCAAAGATCTTCTCCTGCGGGGTCACCTTATGTTCTGCGAGTGCTGCTGTCCCCGTGACAATTTTAAAGGTCGACCCCGGCGGGTATTCACCCGTAATCGCCTTGTTGTCCATAGGATGGAACGGGTTGTTGTTGAGAACATTCCAGTTTTGCGTGGAGATGCCTCCTGCAAAGAGATTTGGATTAAACGCCGGTCGGCTGACCATCGCGAGCACCTCACCTGTCTGAGGGTTCATGACGACAGCAGCTGCGGCGTTGGCATGAACAGCAGCAAGCTGTTCATCGACGGCACGTTCTGCAGCTTCCTGGATGTGCTTGTCAATGGTCAGAACCAAATCATTGCCCGGAACGGGCGACTGACGTCCGAGGATCTGTACGGGACGTCCGGATACATCCACTTCGACCTGGTCGCCGCCATTAACCCCGCGCACCTCCTTGTCATAGACACGTTCCAGACCAAACTTGCCAATGATATAGCCGGACTTATACCCCTCACCTTTGCGCTTTTCCAGTTCCTCCTCGTTGATCTCACTGACATAGCCGAACACATGCGCTGCATATTCACCATAGATGTAGTCACGGACGGGAAGAACCTCGATGACAACACCTGGATACTCATCCTTTTGCTCTTCGATCACCGTGACGATATCGGGAAGCACATCATTTTTGATGCGGATGGGATCGAACCCGACATGTGCATCGATCTTCTTCTGAATCTCAGCAACGGGAACGTTGATGAGTTTCGATACCCGCGCGATCACCTCCATGGAGATCGGCTCAGTCAGCGGAAGCAGCGAGACTGTGAACCCGGGACGATTCGTCACCAGCAGTTCCCCATTGCGGTCATAAAACGTCCCTCGTGCCGCCTCTGCGGGGATGATGCGAATACGGTTTCCCTCCGCAAGACGGGTATATAATTCTCCCTCATATATTTGAAGGTAAGCAGCACGTCCGATGAGTACGGCAATGATGAGAACGATCACGCCGCTGAGGAAATGCAGGCGTCCGCTGAAATCTTCATTTTCGTTCACAGTCACACTCCGAGAAAACGATCAATTGCGTTCGCGTATGCGTCGCTCCAGATGAAACGTTGCCCAGTGAATCGGATAAGCAAAGATCACCTGAAAGAGGAGCAAAACCAAAAGGATGCGCCCCATATGCAGAAACAAATTAAAGCGATAGCCGAGCAGATATACGACCAGTGCCGAGCTCAGATATTTCGCCGCTGTTGCAGCAACGGATGCCGTAATAGGGAAAAAGAACTGCTCCTGAAGCACGCGATCCGAAAAGCGCCCGAAAAACAACCCAATCAAGGTCAGCAGAAATGCATTCAAACCGAAAAAGGAGCCTGTACTGAGATCCTGTACCAGTCCAAGAAAAAATCCGACCAATGCCCCCCACACACTCCCACGCAGGAAGGAAAAGGAGACCGTCGCCAAGATCAGCAGGTCTGGAACAACACCATAGATGGAAATGAGCGGCAGAAAAGAAAATTGAAGAACAAAAAGGAGCAGAAAGAAAGGGACAAAAAGACGATATTTCTTCACGGTGCCGCCGCCTTCGTCTGCGCCGCCGAAATCTGTGCTGCCGCCTCAGCCCCGGGGCTGAGCGGCTGCGGCTGAATCGGCTCGGGGGGAGCCTCCCGTGACGCCGTGATGATCGCCACGTCTTCCAAGCGTTGGAAGTCCACGGCCGTCTCGATGACTGCCACTTTTAAGAGACCACTGTCATCACTGTGCTGTGAAGCAACACGTCCAACCGCAATTCCCTTCGGATAGATCCCCCCGAACCCGGACGTAACGACAGCATCTCCGTCTTCAACGTCCGCATTCCGTGGAATATTGATCATCTGCGGCATATAGGGGTTATCCATCGTGCCGGTCAGGATGCCCGTCACACGCGACTCAGCGCGCTGAACCAACGTACCAACTGAGGAACGCGCATCGAGGATGAGCTGCACCTTGGAGGAGACAGGGTCGACCTCGGTTACATGCCCGACAAGGCCCTTCCCCGTCACCACCGGCATGTTTTCACGTACACCGTCCTTCGCGCCACGGTCAATGACGATCATACTCGTCCACAGTGCCGTATCTCTGCCAATCACACGTGCCGCAAGCAGATCAAATTGATGTGCTCCCTGTTTGTAGGAAAGAAGCTCTCTCAGTCGCTCATTCTCAGCGGCATACTCTGCCGCCGTCGTATTCTGCTGCCGCAGCTGCTCGACTTCATTCTTGAGCATCTTGTTCTGCTCGTGCACTGTAGCGATCTCCCAGAGATTCGCCGAGATCGACTGAATCTGCTGTCCGACAAACGAGGACGCCATCTCAAATGGAGCGAGTATTGTCCCCACAGTACTCGTTGACGCAGTGGCCTGAAACCGACCGCGTGCAGCGAAGAAGATCACGCAAAAGAGTGCGAGAAGGACAAAAAGCAGTGCCCATATTTTGCGTCCCGACTGCCTTGCCCGTTCGAGTCGGTCAATCATTGCTTCAATTTCTTCGAAGACATAACGACACTCTTGAGAAGTCCGATGTTCTCCAGAGTACGCCCTGTCCCCTCACCGACACAGGAGAGCGCATCTTCAGAAACGAGAACCGGCATCCCCGTCTCATGAGAAAGGAGCTTGTCGAGATTCATGAGGAGCGCTCCGCCGCCTGTCATCATGATGCCATGATCCATGACGTCCGCAGCAAGTTCCGGCGGCGTTTTTTCCAATGTGTTCTTCACCGCATCGATGATCTTGTAAATTGGCTCATTCAGTGCCTCACGAATCTCCTTGGCATGAACAGTAAGCGTTTTGGGCAGTCCGCTCACAAGATCACGTCCGCGGATGTCCATCGTGCGATCCGTATCCGGTGTCACAATTGCCGTACCAACCGAGATCTTGATTTCCTCTGCCGTACGCTCGCCGATCATGAGATTATACATACGCTTGATGTACTGGACAATTGAGGAATCCATCTCATCGCCGCCGATGCGAATGGAACGGCTCGTCACAATACCGCCGAGCGAGATTACCGCAATCTCCGTCGTGCCGCCGCCGATATCAACGACCATACTTCCCGTCGCCTCTTCGACAGGGAGCCCCGCACCGATCGCTGCAGCCATCGGTTCCTCAATGAGATAAGCCTCACGTGCCCCTGCCTGCTGCGCTGCGTCAATGACCGCACGCTTCTCCACCTCGGTGACCCCCGAAGGGACACCGACCACAACACGCGGCCGAACGAACGACTTCGAACGCATTGCCTTGCGGATGAAGTACTTCAGCATCGCCTGTGTCACATCAAAATCGGCAATGACGCCGTCTTTCATCGGGCGAATCGCAACGATATTCCCCGGTGTGCGGCCGATCATCTGTTTCGCTTCCTCGCCCACCGCGAGAACATCGCCTGTATCATTCTTTATCGCAACCACCGAGGGCTCACGCAAAACAATTCCGCGTCCCTTGACATGAACCAGCGTATTTGCCGTCCCGAGGTCAATCCCCATATCATTTCCACCAAAAAGACCAAACATTGTAAATGGAGTCTCCTTCCGCAAAATAAGCAGCATTGTATAAGTCCGTTCTTTGACCGGTTCTTTCCCTGGGCAAATATATGCACAGAGTTTTCCTGCCGACAGACGTGCAGAATCAGTATAGCATAAGAAGGTATTTTTTTCCATGAGATTTTATTTGGAAAGAGCGATATTCATCCCCTTTTCTTCCCATGCATAGCAGTTCGGACAATCTTCCCGGATTCCTTGACGTACGACCTATGTTTCCTCTATAATAAATTTAAGGACTCGCTGATAAACTCGGCGATTTCTCAAGGGAACACTGTTAAGAGGAGACGATAGCAGATGGACATTCAATCGAGGCTGCTGACCGTGGATTTTTACGACTGCAAAGGCGATCGGTGCGGCAGTGTGCAGACTCTGCAGGAAAGCGTCTCCGAAGCGCTCCGCACGCTGAACCTTACCCCCCTGCAGATCATCAGCAGCAAGCAGAACAGCGGACACATCTCTCTGCTGGCACTCCTCCCGGACGGGCACATTGCTGTCCACGTACATCCTGACCTTCGGCATGCATCACTTGACATCTACCTTTGTCAGGAGAACGTATCGCTCGATCCCGTTACCCATGCAATGCGCAGGATCTTCCAGCCGGACAAAATGAAGAGCACCCATCTGCGCCGCGGCGATTTCCGCTCATCGTCAGAGATTCGTCCAAAAACGACAACACGCGTCGCACCGATACGAAAAATTAAAAGTACAGGGGCAAAGGTTATCCGTATTCTTGCCCGTCGAAATCGACGTTAACAGATCATGAACAAAATAAACGTCCTCCGCAGATTGACCACCTCATTTGGCAGATTGCGGAGGACGTTTCAATTTTATATTGTTATATTTTTTTCTGGCAGGTCGGACAATAGCCAAAGAAATACATCTGCTGAGAAACAATGTGATATCCGGTCACAGATGCCACGTTCTTATCCAACGAAGGAATCGAGGATATCGGTACATCGGCAACTGTATCACAGGAGATACACCGCACATGCGGATGCTGGGATATGTCCGCATCATAACGAAACGCCTCCTCACCCACATTCAGTTCACGTACAATTCCAATCTCACAAAACGCATCGAGGGATTTATACACCGTAGCGAGACTCATCGTCGGATAGTTCGGACGCAGTTCCTTATACAGCGTCTCTGCTGTCGGATGTTCCGTCGTCTGCGCCAGTGCCGCATAGACGGCAAGCCGCTGAGGGGTAACCTTTTTTTTATTTCGGCGAAGAATATCTGTTACCTCACCGACGGTCAGCATTGTTCGTTCACGCATAATTATTCCTATTTCCCATTTCAAAAAATCTAAAATCATTATTATTTATGTATTATAATACTCTATCTCAAAACTCATGTCAATAGTCCCTTCTTCCCTTTTCTTTCTTCATCATACGATGGGAACAGTAATTTATTCCTGTCCATAAAAAATCGTGTTATAATGGCATATATTAAATTGAGAAAGGCTGGACAGCATGCGCATTTCCGATATTCCCGCAGCCATAGCAAAAGAATTGTCCATTCATCCCAAACAGGTGGAATCCGTCATCACACTTCTCGACAACGGCAATACTATTCCCTTTATCGCACGTTACCGCAAGGAGGCAACAGGCTCCATTGAAGATGAACTGCTGCGCCGCATAGAAGAGCGTCTGACGTATCTTCGTAATCTCGTCAAACGCCAGGAGGAAATCCTTGCGCACATCGAGGAGCAGGGCAAGCTGACAGATGACCTGCGCACAGCAATTGATACGGCCGAAAAACTCCAGACGCTCGAGGACCTCTACCGTCCCTATAAGCAAAAAAAACGCACGCGTGCCTCCATCGCACGTGAACGAGGGCTTGCCCCGCTTGCCGATGCCATGCTGCTGCAGCGTGAGACAAAAGGAAGCATCGAAGAATATGCGGCTGCCTTCATCGATGCGGAAAAGAACATTTCTTCCTCTGCTGACGCGATTGCAGGTGCACGTGACATTCTCGCCGAGATCATCATGGACGAGGCAGGCGTACGCCGCAGCATACGTGAGAATTTCAAACGCAACGCCATCCTTGAAACAACACTCCATCACGAGGCAGAGGATGCCGGCACCTTTGCCATGTATGATGGTTACAGAGAGCCTGCCCGTACGCTTCCCTCGCACCGCATTCTCGCCATAAACCGCGGGGAGAGAAAAGGCTGCCTGTCCGTCCGCATCAGCATCGATCATGAAGAAAACATAACATGGATTGAGCGGCACATCCATAAGCATCCATCAATTTTCACCGACGAACTGCACGCTGCTGTAGAGGACGGCTATAAGCGTCTTCTTGTCCCCGCACTGGAGCGTGAACTGCGCGCCGGCCTAACCGCCTATGCAGAAGAAAAGGCAATCCGCATTTTTGGGCACAATTTGCGTCAGCTCCTTCTGCAGCCGCCGCTCGCAGGGCATACGGTACTCGGACTTGACCCCGGTTACCGCACGGGATGTAAAATGGCCGTTGTCGACGCGACAGGAAATGTGCTCGACAGCGGCGTGATCCAGGTGACACAGAGTGACGGCGCACGTGCGGCAGCGGCAAGGACGGTGGAAAAACTCGTCACTGCATATGGCATCACGCTGATCTCCATCGGCAATGGTACGGCATCCTATGAAACAGAACAGTTCGTTGCGGCACTGATTCGCAAAAATGGATGGAGCGATGTACGCTATCTCATCACAAACGAGGCAGGTGCATCGGTCTACTCTGCCTCCGCGCTGGCAAAGGAGGAACTGCCGGACTACGACGTAACGATACGCGGTGCCGTATCCATCGCGCGGCGTGTACAGGATCCCTTGGCGGAGCTTGTCAAAATTGATCCGCAGGCAATCGGTGTTGGGCAGTATCAGCACGATGTCAGTCAGAAGGAACTAAAGGATACCCTCGACGCTACCGTCGAGGATGCTGTCAATCATGTGGGCGTTGATCTGAACACCGCCTCACCGGCACTCCTCAAGCGTATCGCAGGCATTAATACGGCAGTTGCAAAGAACATCGTGACCTATCGCAATAAGCATGGACGCTTCAAAAACCGCGCTGCCCTGCACGGCGTCCCGCGCCTTGGCGATGCTGCATTCACCCAATGCGCCGGATTTCTGCGCATCCATGACGGTGAAACGCCGCTTGACAGTACCGCCATTCACCCCGAATCCTATGAACTTGCCCGCCGTATTCTCGCCGAACTCGGCGCAAAGGAGAGTGATCTCGGCGACCGCACAAAGTTTCCCGCATTGGCGTGCAAAACTGCACAAAGCAGTCCGCAGACACTGGCACAGAAGCTCCATGCAGGCGTTCCAACCGTTACAGATATTCTAAAGGCAATCGCCTGTCCGGGACGCGACCCGCGCAAGGATCTTCCCGCACCGCTCACGCGGCAGAATATCGTCAAGCTCTCCGACCTCGCCGTCGGTACCATCATGCGCGGAACCGTCCGCAACATCACGGACTTCGGCGCATTTATCGACATTGGGCTGAAACAGGCAGGACTTCTCCACATCTCGGAGATGAGCTGTCACCGTGTACGCCATCCGCTTGATGTTCTGTCCGTCGGGGACACGCTCGACGTCATGGTCATCAGCCTTGATGAGGAGCGCGGTCGCATCGGGCTCTCCCTGAAGCGCATGGAAAAGGAGAAAAAGAACGCATGAAGCTCCTGCAAAAGACCATCGCTGCCATCACAGTGCCCGATGATACGCTCGCCCGCCGCGTGACCGCTGCCCTCTGCACGCGCAGCGGGATTCATTTCGGGCAGCTCGGCGATGCCCTCGCACGCTATATTGCACTGACGGGTGAACTCCATCCCGCCCCGCTGCAGACGAGTGTCGTCATCTCCTGTGCCGATCATGGTGTTGCTGCCGAGAGCGTCAGTGCGTACCCACCTGAGACGACGCTGAACATGATGTGCAACTATCTGATGGCACGCGGTGGTGCGGCAAACGCCGTCGCCAACTACGTCCCCGCCCGTCTCTGCGTTGCCGATCTCGGCGTCAATGCCGACACGGCGGGAATCCCCGACCTGCTTCACCGCAGCATTGCACGCGGGACGGCAAACATGACCAAGGGTGCCGCCATGACGCACGCACAGGCCATACAGGCAATCGAGACGGGGATCGGTCTCGCGGCGGACTGTGCTGCACGCGGCGACCACTGTATTCTGCCCGGCGAGATGGGAATCTCGAACACGACATCGAGTGCCGCCATCACCGCCGCCATCCTCCGTCTCACTCCTGAGGAGGTCACAGGGCGCGGGGCAAACATCTCGGATGAGCGTCTGCGTCACAAAGTGGAGATTGTGCGGCGTGCGCTCGCCGTCAATCAGCCCAACCCACAGGACGGTATCGACGTACTCGCCAAGGTCGGCGGCTTTGAGCTTGGCTGCATCGCGGGCATCATCCTAGGCGCTGCCGCGCATCGCATTCTGGTTGTTCTGGACGGCGCAAATACGACATCGGCGGCTCTCATCGCACACGCCATTGCACCGAACTGCGTGCACGCGCTGCTCGCGTCCCACGCATCACTGACGGAGCACTCTCAGCCCCACGCACTGCGCCATCTGGGGCTCACGCCCATGCTGCGGCTCGACATCCGCCTGAGCGAGGCGGCGGGATCGTCGATTGCCCTGCGGATGCTGGAGCTGATGCTCAGGGCATGGGCGGCGACGGACGCTTCACCGCGTTGCTGCGAGCCCTTTCTCCTGCCGCCGCACAGGACACTCCCTGCCTCCTCAGCAACTGGGGAAAATACATACGACATCCCCGCGCCAAACCGCACGGTGATGGATGCGGCACAGTACCGTCTCGACAATCTCGCAAAGCCGATACACAGTCTCGGGTTCCTTGAGAACATCGCGGTACAGCTTGCAGGAATCACGGGGAAAATCCGTCTGCCGTCAAACAGCAGGGCAGCACTCTGCCTTCTCTCTGGCGGAGAGGAACTGCCCACCGAACTCCACGCCATCATCTCCGCCATGACAGGAGCGCGTGATATTGACGTATACCTGCTCCCCGCAGCGATGGAAAGTGCGGAGCGTCACGCCACCATCCACACCGTCGCCGCCGACCATCCGCTCCTCATCCTCGGCAGCATCGGAAGTGACGCGGCAGCCATCCGTACGGCACTTTGTGCAGCGGCAGAGAGCGGTGCGCTCGTCCTCCCGGGGGATGCGGCGACCGATCACGTTGTGCGGGAGTACTGTGTGACAAGCCCAGCCCTTACCCACTATGTCCTCCATCTCCTGCCCGAGATGATCACAGCGGAGATCGACGCTCCCGCCGGTATCGTCGGCATCCTCGGTCTTGAAATCGTCCGCGCCGCCCTCCATATCATGAACGATATGAAGACCTTTACCGAGGCAGAGGTGGCTGTCGCCATCGACGGAGCAGGGGCGGGACGGCAGGTACGGGAAGAATAAATAATAATAAATATCCACTCGCATAGCGGGTGGTTTTTCATTTTCTGGCATAGCCCTTATGTAATTGGCGGCGTACAAGTACGCCTTTTATTGGCCTGCCAGCCATGCACAGATTACTTGCCACCCATAAATGGGTCTCTTGGGTCA
>ERZ773035.683-NODE-683-length-26975-cov-9.087741_pt1 | contig 26975 bp, 24 predicted proteins | sample MGYA00511487_ERZ773035 | MGnify/ENA primary metagenome ERZ773035 (study PRJEB29015, sample SAMEA2737985) | human oral metagenome | biome: human oral; feature: human-associated habitat; material: dental | place: China | collected 2024 ...
TTCTTGACCATGCCGCGAAGCGTGCTGCCCGGCAGGACGGGCTTGCCGACGGGGGCGAAGAACGTGCCTTCCTTGTCGCCCGTGCCGATGAAGACGGGCGTCATCGTGCGGCAGCTCAGCTCAATATAGCCGCTGAGCCTGCCATGTTCTTTCACATATCTCTTATAGTTTCCCTGCCGTTCTGCATCATTCTTCGCACCGCCGTCGATGGGCGAGCGGATGACCGTCGCTGGCAGCGGCACGAAGTTGTACGATGCCGTGGCTTTTTCATCTCGCATTGCCATCTTCCATACCTCCTTCCACATCCGCCGCCGCTATGCGCACATAGCGATAGTCCGCATAGCCGGCCTGCCCCGTCGCCTCGTAGCCAATATAGCTGCGCGTCACCAGACCGTAGTATTTCGCATGCTCTTCGGCCTGCGGCAAAATCTGCTTGAGCTTTCGCGCTGCATCTTCGAGCTTCATATATCCTTCGGGCGCATCCGCTGCCTCTACTCTCTCGCCCCAGAAGCGTGAGATGCTGTCAACGTATTCCGTCGCCTCGCCCGCGCCGTCCTTGCACCAACGCCCGAGCCACAGGTCACCGCTCTTCTTCAAATGAAGCTCTTCCTCCTCGTTGAATACGCGCAGTTCCAGCCACAGGCTGCACTTCTTCGCCGCATCGCCTGCCAGCTTGAGCGAGCCGTTCTGCCAGCGTCCCCAAGTGATGCCGTGCACCTGCCAGACGACGACATTCGCTTCCTTCATGCCGAGCGTTTCGAGCTTTTCGCAGAGGGCGGTTTCATTCCTCGCGAGACTTACGGCGAGCCTCTCTGAGCTTCCCTGCTGTATGCACATCTGATCTTCCAATGCCAGTTCGATGCTCATAGAGCTTTCGCCTCCCTCTTTTTCAGCAGGGCTTCGACGAATCCCTGCAATTTCCGCCGCTCTTCATCCGTCAAGGCGCCGGGCGTCGCATCCCAGGCAATTTCCTCACCATGATAATGCAGGACGGCGCCTCTTCCCTCAAGCACACCGCGGCCGATGCCCTTCTCGCCGCCGAGCGCCAGTCTGCCGAGTGACAATTCCTTGAGCAGCAGAAGCAGAAGACCGATCTGCCAAGCACGCTCCTCTTCCTTCGGTTCATGCAGGACGAGGCGCAGGGAAAGCGCCGCTCCCTCGTCCTCCCGCTGCCAGATGGGAGCCGTAGTGAAAAGCCCCGTGTCAATCTTGCCGCCCGTGAAGCGGTCGATACGCACGCGCGTCTGCAGTCCCGTCATAACGCCATTTTCGAGGCGTGCTTCCGAGACAAGCAGATGGCTCTTCCACTTCTCCGCAGGCTTCGTCTTGATGCGTGCGAGCGAAGGCCCCATCATGCGGTCGAGCAATGCGCCGTCAATATCGAGTTTGCGCAGGATTTCCGCCGCGCGATGACGCAGCGCCCCCTTGATGCTCGCGCCGGGAATCAGCCAATGATCGTTCTCACGCAGCATGAGCGCCTGCACGGACGTCCCCTTATCATCCATGCGCTCTGCCGTCTTCACCTCCATAGCACGCGCATAGTCGCGCACGAGAAGCGAGCTTTTCAAGGCGAACTTCGCTTCGAGCACGCAGTCATCCTTGGCATAGAAGCCCTTCTGCCGTTCGTATACTTCCGGCTCGACGAGAGCTTCGCTCTTTCCCTCCGAGCCTAGCCAAGCTCTGACGTGATCGGGATTTTTGAAATCGTAGCGGTAGACCTTCAACTCCCCCACATGTATTTCGCCAAAGCCCTTCGCCGTATGTGCACCCAGGGAGAACCCTGCAGCGAGTCTATGCGCCAAGAGGTCAACCGCCTCCTTCATAGCGTCCTCGTACCTCTCATGGATGCCGCGCTGCGTGATCTCGGCGAAGAACTTCCCCGTCGCGCCGCTGCCCACCGCCTCGTAGTCGAACTTATGATGCTCGATTGCCGTGCCCGTGATCTCGTCGAGGCTCACGCCGTCGCGCACGACGATTTCCACGTTGTTCAGCTTGACGTCGTCGATGCGGATGGAGCTTTGCCAAGCCGCATTATGCTGTCTTTCATACGCGGCTTCTGTGCCGAAGAGCAGACGCATGCCGAGCGCATTTTCCGCTGTCATGAACTCTCGCAGCGCCCCGGCGAGCGATGTGCCGGGGATGAACGGCTGTCCTGCTTTTGTCTTCAGCACCTCGGTATCGATCTCATTGCCTGCACCGCTGCCGCCCGCACCGATGAGGAGCGGCGCAGCGAGGACGAGCGTGCCTTCGAGGATGATCTTGCCCTTGACGCTTTCTTCGTTCACCGTCATCATTCCTCGCCTCCTTTCCCTGCCGCCGCTTTCCTCGCAAAGCGGAAGAGATTGTGCCAGTAAGCATAGAAGAGCGCGTTCTTCGCCGTGTCGCTCGTCAGGAAGTCCGGCTCGCCTACATCTTCCAGGAATGCCTCGAGATCTTCGCCCAGTTCTTTTTTCCAACGGCGCTCCTTGTTGTACGGCATATCGGCGAGATTCGCCTTCATCAAAAGTTCCTCCAAGGAGCGCCCGTTGAACTTGATCGCCTCTAGATTCCTGGCAAAGGGCGTCGACGCATTGCTTTTCTGACTGCGGATTTTCTCGCGCAATGCTCCCTGCATGTTTGCCCGTCCACGCATCCACATCGAATCGAGTCGTGCGAAAAAGTGCGATACCCCTTTACCCCCCGTAAGCTTCTGCACATCTTCCGCCGCATAGACGACCATCTTCCGCTGCGCCGCACAGAGGAGGAGTTCTTTCGCCCGCCTGCGCACCTCGGGCGACCTGACTGCACGCCGTTCCTTTTGCTGCATCCTCTTCGCGAGGGAAAGCGGCTGCAGATGCCAGAGGCGAAGCTGACCGAAGCCCTCTTCCGTGCGTGCGCCGACGCCATCGTACAGCAGTCTTTGCAGTCGCTCCTTGTCGCTCTCTGTCCACGCACTCTCCTTCTCTACGGCAAAGACGCTTCCTGCCGCAAGGGCAACGGCGCGCGGGCGCTTCATGCCCCAGATGCCTACAAAATTGTCCACCTCGACAAAATCGGCAAAGACCGTGTTTTCCACATCTCCCTGTGCTGCGCTCCGCTTTGGATCGTAGGCGTGAAGGGAAAACCCTCCTGCACTTCCCTCGTTGAGACGATCAACGATCTGCTGCAGAGCCGCAGCAGCGCTCGACAGGAGGTCATCCGCCGCGAGAAGCGGCGTCTCAAGGCGCAGATTGACGCGATTGTCCGCATCCGGCTCGACGCTTTCAGGCACGAATTCCACCAGCTCAAGCTGCACGCGGCAGGCGCCGTACTGCGCATGGCGCGCACGCCCCGCCTGCGCCGTCCATGAAGCCGTTCCCAAAGCGTCCATGAAGCTTTCCAACGCCGCATCCTCACCGAAGATTTCGCCTTCGAAGCGCACGCCTTTCTCCACAGCTTCATAGTTGTAGATCGCGCCGTCGCGCGAGCGTCCCGCAAGACGCTCCAAGGACGAGATTCCCCTCTCCCTGTTCTGCCGTTCCTTGACGTTACTGCGGCTCATGTGGAGCGATATGTTCTTTGCGACGTCCACCTTCTCGATACCGCCGTCTTCGATCACGGCAAAGCCGCGCAATGTCTTGTACCCTGCCTCGGGAGCATCTGAGAGCAGATCCCTGACCGCCTCACCGTCCTTGAGGCGCTGCACCGAGGCGGGCACAAGGGAGGCGCGCTTTCCATCCGATGCACGCACGGGATAGGCGGCGACGAAGCGCAGCTTGTCGAAGAAGAGTCCGAGAAAATCCTCGTCCTCCTGCGCCTGAGCACCAAGATTCTTCGCTTCAATGTAGCGCTCGGCCAGCATACCGCGCACGAGCGTACCGCTGAAGAAATCGTGCGACGATGTCATGACGGTCGTATTGGTGCGTGTCGCCAGCACGATCGGCGAAAGGGTCTCTATTTTTACACGGATCTTTTTCATCTCAAACCTTGCCCCCTTTCAGCGCTTCATTGACGAGGACGCTCCGTATATCTTTCCCCTGCTGCAGCATCGCGCACGATATGCGGCCGAAGCCTCGATTGCGCTTCATGCCGGCATGCGAGAGGTTGCGCAGCGCCAGCGCAAGAATCGTGAGCTTTTTCCGCGTTCCTCCTTTGAGGCGTACCGTGCCGCAAAACGTGAGCCCTTCATCGACGACACGGATGTTCCTGAGCGACGTTTCGGCAGCTGTACCTGTCTCACGGTCAATCATCGTCTGATAGCGCAGCGAGGTATAGAGCGAAAGAACATCCTGCGCAGAGACGAGGTCGGGATAGTGCTGCTGCAGGTAAAGCCAGTCTTCTTCCATCTGCCGCGCTGCTTCCTCCGACGCAAGCTGAAGGTTCGGTATCGTCAGCTGTGTATCGCTCTGCACGTTATGCTGGAAAAGCTCCTCCATTTCCTCTTCTGTAAAGAGGTTCAATCCTGCCAATTCGGACATCTCAAGGACTTCCAGCGCACTCTCATAAATGAGCCCCTTGAGCCGCTTTCCGGGGAAGTAGGGCAATCCCGCCCGGTCATGCACGACCTCAGCATCGACGTTGACATCGGCGCGACCCGAGCCGAGGTGCAGCGGTGAAAGCGCCGCGACTTCCAGCGTAAATTCGTCGAAGCGAATCTCCTTGGACTCAGCCAAGGGATGCTCCGGGAGTCGCACAGGAGGAAACGAGTTCCTGGGCACACGCTTGAGCTGTTCTTCCAGCGTCGGCATGCCATCGTCCGCCGCATTGCTCTCGCTCGGAGCAGGCCTTTGCGCTGCCTGCTGCTTCTGCTGGTTCATCTCCATCTGCTGTCTGCGACTCTCGGCATGTTTGACCAGCAGCTCTTTCTTCTTGTTTTCGCGCGCCTCCTTTGCGTTCTTCTTTTTAGCCATGCTGCACCTCCTCGGGCACATAGAAGTCGATCATCTCGATGGCGTCGACGTAAGGCGTCCTTCCCTCCTGCCACAAGGATTCGCGGTACGACGACCAAGCCGCGATCTCGGGCAGGCGCATCGCTCCGCCACTTGCAATCAAGCGGTGATACTGCGCCATGAATTGCGCATGTTCATGTCTGCCCGCCGCCAATACGGCACGCAGTTCCTTGATCTTGTTCATCGGCATGCGTCCCTCACCCTGCACGAGCTGACGCACGGCCTCGATGAGATTGCCGACGTACTCGGGCTTCGATGCATCACCGTCGACGCGATAGGGGCCGAAGTGCATCGCACCGCACTTGCCGCTGTACTGCTGCTCGCGGATTTGCTCCAAGGTCGGCGGCTGCTCGCCGTGCAGGATGGCGAAGTCGAGCCAGCACGAGCTTCCTTCCGTGCGCATGGCACGCATCTTCGACTTCGCCGCACCGCAAAGCTGCTCGGCAATCTCGTAGCCGCGGAAGAACGGATAGGCGGTCGGCAGGATGCTGACGCCGCCGCAAGTATCGATGCCGAGGTCATTGAGCGCTTCCATGATCGTACGCGTGAAGGAGAGCGCGTACTTCGCCGTGCAGACGAAGGTCATATCGTCGCCGCCGAGCACGATGGGGCGGATCGGCAGAAGCATCTTGCCGTCGTCAGCTTCTTCCAGTGAGAGATGCTTATGCATCGCCGCATAATCGCCTAAGATGTCCGCAAGGAGCATGCAGAACGCCAGAACTGTCTTCCAGTACACGGCGCGCGACATGTTCTTGCGCTTTGTCAGTGTGCTGCAGTCACGGAACTTCTCGCCCATGTTGTTGCCGTCGATATGGACAATCGCCATGTAGTCTTCCGTCTCCCTCTGCCCGAGCTTCTCGAACTCGGAAGGAAACGCATACTTTTGCAGCTCTCGTGCCAATTCCTCGGGATCACTCATAGCGCGGACTCGCGACGGCGGCAGCGTCTCACCCGCCAAGGCCTGCGTCCTCAGGATGCTGCGCAGCTTGTCGAGAAGCGCTTCCTCAGCGGGTGCGATGACGCCCCCCTTCTGACGTGCCGCCAAGAGCTTCCTCTTCACTTCCCATGAAAGAAAGCGGCTCTCCTTGCGCACATCATCCACATCGTAGACATTGGCTGTCTCCGCGCTCGCTTCGCACGAAAGCGTCAATCCCGTATAGGGGAGCGACACGGCAGGAAAAAACAAGTTCTGCTGTGCCTTGAGCTTACGGACGAGATGCGTGAGGTCATCGATCGCCTCTTCCTCGCCATCCGCACGCTTCACGCGTGTCACGCGATAGGCGCCGTCCGCTTCGAGCACCATTTCGCCGCGCGCCGCTCCCGTGCGCAGTCCTGGAGTTGTCCACAGCAGCCGCTTCGTGAAGGATCGAATCACCTCGACGAGTTCTTCATCCGCCGTTCCCTCAGAAAACAACACGAGGGCGTTGCCACCGCCGATATAGCCGATGCGGCACTTCTGCTCCATCTTCGTCCAATCGGGCGATTCCACCTCGCGCCACGTCGCATCGTCGACTTCATCCTTACCGAAACGCTCGCGCAGAACATGAAGCAGCTCGCGCGAAAAAGCGCTCTCCACCAAGAACGACGCCCCTATATTCGTCTTGAGGCGGTTGCTCGCGAAGATATACTTCTGAATCGAGCGCGTATCAAAAAGAATTGCCTGCAACTTAATTGCCATCTATCCTTCCCCCTTGCCTCTTTTTCTAATTTCCGTCGTATTTATCTAATTCGCTTTTAGAGAAAGAAATCCTCTCAAAAAGCGAGAAGTCTGCACGAATATTCAGGAAGATCTCCCTAAGCCGAGGCAATCCGCATGAAAAAAGCCACCCGTACAGCTGGTGGCTTTTCACTTTCGAGCATAGCCCGAATACAGTCCGTAATGCACGCGAGAACCGTGCCGCCGCACCTGTCCGCACACTGCTGTCACAGCTTCGCATGGAGCATCTTCTTATACGAAAGCTGCTCCGCCTGCGGTATGCCAATCATCTCAAGAGCCTGTTCGACAGGAATTTGAGATTGCGTAACAAGTCGCCGCAGAATTGCCACACGCTCGTCCCGCTGTCCTTCCTTGCGTCCTTCCTTGCGTTCTTCCATCATCTTCATGGCAAATGTCATGTAATTCACCCTCTCTCCTTCTTCAAGCTTAACTCTTCGGATCTCCTCTTCGACCTCCTGCACAAAGCTGTTATCTGTGACTACACCGTCAACATACTGCAGAAATGCGCGAATCGTATCATCAATATCGCCGATCTGTCCTTTCGTATTGAGAAAAATCTTCGTCGCACCATCCAGTAACTTGAGGTTCTTATTTTCCAGACAAATATTTTCAAACGTATACATATAGCGCCCTTCACCAAAGGGATCGAAGGGACAGATGAATATGATGATTGTTTTATTCAATTCATCGTAATCCGCTCCCGCCACGAGAAGATCAACATCCATCATGGACTGGTAATATCGTGTCCTTTTGAAAAGTGCATCTCCTTCCAGTCGCCGAATCTGCATCTCAATGTTATAGACTGTATTTCTCTCATCCTTGACGTAGACATCCAGGCGTATTCCCTTGCTTCGATAAGGTGCTGTTATAGACTTTTCCGTTTCCAGATATCGAATCTTCTCAATTCTTATACGAAGTGTTCCTTCAAGCATCTTCTTGCAAATGCGCCTGCGCCTCATAACGAGTTTGAACATGTAATCATCACGAATCGTCAACTCTTCCCACGGTTTGATCTTGTAGTCACCCATATTCTCACCCCTTTTTTCCATTGTACGAATTTTTTCGCTTCAAGGCAACAAAAATCGCACACAAAAAACGCTCCTCACCGGAGCGTTTTTTGTATGCAGCACGACAAGCTTTCTACATCACAATGTGCACAGTTCCTAGACAACATCACCGATTATCGGCGCACATCTCTAAAATTTCAATTCCATCAGCACCTCATCCGTATCGAGGTCGAGGATCGCAATCTTTTCATCCGTCATCAAGGCAATGGTCGCCCTGCCGTCCTCGCGCTTCGACAGAGACGGCGAGCCGGGATTGACGAACACGGTCGCACCGCGCTTTTCGAGGACGTTCGTGTGGATATGCCCCGTGATGAAGACGTCGGCGCGCATCGTGCGTGCCGCCTCATCCTTGGCGGCGTCGCTCTCGATGAGATGCCCGTGCGTCGCGACGATGCGCTTGCCGCCCGCAAAAGCATAGGCGTAAGGCGCTTGGATCGGCGTCTTGAGCACGAGCTGATCGACCTCGGAATCGCAGTTGCCGCGGCAGATAAGGACGGGCGGCACGCTCTCGTTGATCTTATCGGCAAGCCCGGCGGGGTTATAATCTTCGAGCATTGGGTTGCGCGGGCCGTGGTAGAGCACGTCGCCCGCGTGGATGATGAGGTCGGCGTCGGAAAAGTGCTTCTCGTAGGCAAGCTGCCAGCGCTTCTCGCAGCCGTGCGTATCGCTGATGATGCCGATTTTCATGACCTCGCCCCCTCAGCCGATCTTCTTCAGCAGGCTTGCAAGCTCCATCGCCGCCAAGGCGCAGTCCGCGCCCTTGTTGCCCGCCTTCGTGCCCGCGCGTTCGATCGCCTGCTCGATGTTCTCTGTCGTCAGGACGCCGAAAAGCGTCGGCACGCCCGTCGAAAGCCCTACCTGCGCGACACCCTTCGACACTTCATTGCAGACATAATCATAATGCGTCGTCGCGCCGCGAATGACTGCACCGAGGCAAATCACGGCATCGTATTTGCCGCTCTCGGCCATCTTCTTGGCAACAATGGGAATCTCGAACGCACCCGGCACCCAGGCGACGTCGATGTCATCTTCCTTCGTCTCGTGACGATGCAGCGCATCGAGCGCACCGCCCAAGAGCTTGCTCGTGATAAACTCATTGAAACGCGCCGCCACGATGCCGATATGAAGTCCCTTGCCTGTAATAAAACCTTCGATCGTCTTTGCCATGATTATCTCTCCTTAATTCTGCATCATCGTTACAAAACGATTATGCATAGCCGTATTATAGTACCCTAATTTATGTAGAGCATACCAGTCCTCAACCAGAGCCTCATCCGCAACATGCAATGCAAGCAAAACTTCTCGGGCAAATTCCAACGGTGCAGAACCATTGGCTGTAACCGTATTCTTGTCACAAACCGCCTGTTTGGGCTGAAAATGCGCCGCACCTTTATACTGCGAATCTCCCCACTGAAGCTCAGACAAACTGTTTCCCGTGTGCTTCACAGCATCCAAAGCACCCGCCGCAGCTAAAAATCCTACTGCATCACAAATACCGCCTAACAATCTGCCATTTTGCGAACAATGCGTTACCAGAGGAAACAGTTTCCGTGCGCGTTCTTCACGCCACCGCATTCCTCCAATCAAAAGCAATGCCGCATAATCGTCTGGCACAGTATCTATCGTATAGTCCGGTATCGTCTGAAGTCCACCGATGGAACGCACACTCTGTGTCGAAAGCGAAACCGTCTTGATTTCAAATTTTCCTTGACCAAGCAGGTGAACCCCCGACGAGATATACGCAGCTTCCCAATCAGCATATTCTTCAAGAAGCACCAATAGAATTGTTTCCATTATTTTTCTCCCATGATTCAAACCACGAAGTCATTATCATTTCGCCAGATCTTCGTCGTTCAAAAGGTGTCCCATCTTGACTTTCTTGACGCTCAAGTAGCGCTTGTCGAACTTGTTCGCCTTGACGACGAGCGGCACGCGCTCGACGATTTCGAGATTGTATCCCTCAAGTCCCGCGCGCTTAGCGGGATTGTTCGTCATGAGGCGGATGCTCGTCAGGCCGAGATCGGAGAGGATCTGTGCGCCGATGCCGTAGTCGCGAAGATCGGGAGCGAAGCCCAGCTCGACGTTCGCTTCGACCGTATCCGCGCCCTTGTCCTGCAGTTCGTAGGCGCGCATCTTATTTGCGAGGCCGATGCCGCGCCCCTCCTGGCGCATGTAAAGCACGACGCCTTCGCCTTCCTTCTCGATGTTCTTCAAGGCGATGGCGAGCTGATCGCCGCAGTCGCAGCGCAGCGAGCCGAGCGCGTCGCCCGTCAGGCATTCAGAGTGGACGCGCACGAGCACGTTCTTCTTACCCGCCACATCGCCCTTGACGACGGCGATGTGGCACTTGCCGTCGAGCGTGCTCTCATACGCTTTGATGCGGAAGTGACCGTAACGACTCGGGAAGTCGACATCGGCAACTTGCTTGACGAAGCTCTCCGTGCGCTTGCGGTACTCGATGAGCGACTTGACCGTGATGATGTTGAGTCCGTGCTTTTTCGCAAATTCTTTCAGCTCGGGCGTGCGCATCATGTGCCCGTCGTCCGCCATGATCTCACAGCAAAGTCCCGCGGGATAGAATCCCGCCAAGCGCGCGAGATCCGTCGTCGCCTCCGTGTGGCCTGTGCGCCGCAGCACGCCGCCCTCGACGGAGCGCAGAGGGAACACATGACCGGGACGGCGGAAGGACGATGGCTTCGCTTTCGGATCGAGCAGGAGCTTGATCGTCTGGCAGCGCTCGAAAGCCGAGATGCCCGTATCCGTATTGTAGGCGTCGATGGAAACCGTGAACGCCGTCTCGTGATTGTCCGTGTTGTTCACGACCATCTGTCCGATATTCAGCTCGTCGAGTCGCTTACCGTCGATCGGCGTGCAGATCAGGCCCTTCGCGTACTTTGCCATGAAATTGATATCCTCAGGCGTGACCGTCGCCGCCGCGACGATGAGATCGCCCTCGTTCTCGCGATCCTCGTCATCTACGACGACGACCATCTTGCCGTACTTGATATCCTCGATTGCCTGCTCCACCGTTGCAAAATCTGACATATTGCTGCATCTCCTTATCTCTGGGAAGTACGGATAAATTCCGCACTCCCTTAAAATCCCTGCTGACGCAGGAAATCCATCGTTATTTTGCCCGCGCTCTTCGGCGCATCGCTTTCTCCCTGTGTGCGCACTCCCGGAAAAAGTTTCTCCACGTACTTGCCGAGGATGTCCGTCTCGATGTTCAACCGGCTGCCGCTGCGCTTTTCGCGCAGATTCGTGATCTCGCGCGTATGTGGTATGAGGCTGACCGTGAAATCCGCCGCACTCACGCGCGCGACCGTAAGGCTGATGCCGTCGAGCGCGACTGAGCCTTTCTCCACAATGTAGCGCAGGATGTCGGCACCTGCGCGTACCGTCAAGAGGATGGCATTTCCCTCCTCCCGCATGGCGGCGATCGTGCCCACGCCGTCGATATGGCCGCTGACGATGTGACCGCCAAGGCGGCTTCGAAGCGTCAGGGCGCGCTCCAAGTTCACGCGACTGCCGCGCTTCAGCTCTGCAAGCGACGTGCGTCGGACCGTCTCGGGCATGACGTCCGCCGTGAAGTGCGCCGCATCGAAGTGCGTGACCGTCAGGCAGATGCCGTTGACCGCGATGCTGTCGCCGAGCGCGACGTCTTCGAGTACCTTCTTCGCGCGGATGGCGATCTCACCGCCCGCAAGGCGCTCCAGTGCACCGACCTCTTCAATGATTCCTGTAAACAAAGGCTACCTCGCTCCCTTCGCCACATAGCCCGTGAGGAGGATGTCCGCACCGACCTGCTCCACCGTCAGTCTTGTCAGAAGTGCGGCATCGGCAAGCTCGGCGAATCCCGCGCCCTCGACGGGCGTCAGAGCTGCCTTGCCTCCCACGATCTTCGGCGCGATGAAGGCATGAATCTTGTCGACAAGACCCGCCGCCAAGAGCGAAAAGTTCAGCGTGCCGCCGCCCTCGACGAAGACGGAGGTCAGGTCGCGCGCCGCGAGCAAGCGCATAAGCGCGTCAAGATCGACACGCTCACCCTCGCCCGCACGGACGATCTCGACGCCCGCCGCTTCCAAAGCTGCACAACGCTCCTCGGGCGCGGCGCATGTCACGGCGATGAGCGTCTTCGCCGCACCGTCCTGTACGACCTTCGCTGCGAGCGGCGTGCGCGCGCGGCTGTCGACAATGACGCGCACGGGATTCCTGCCCGTACCGTCCGCCAGACGCGTCGTCAACGATGGATCGTCGGCGAGCACCGTGCCGATGCCAACGACGATGGCGTCCGCCATGTCGCGCATCTCATGCACGCGCTGACGTGCCGCCTCGCCCGTGATCCACTGCGATTTCCCCGCTGCCGTCGCGATCTTACCGTCGAGCGTCATCGCCGTCTTGAGCGTGACGAAGGGCAGTTTCTGCGTCACCCATTTGAGATACGCTTCATTGAGCCGCCGTGCCTCCTCGCCGAGCACGCCGACCATCACCTCGACGCCCGCCGCTTCGAGCATCGCCTTGCCTTTGCCTGCGACGAGGGGATTCGGGTCGAGCATGGCTGCGACGACACGCTTGACGCCTGCCTTGACGAGCGCCTCGGCGCACGGTCCCGTGCGTCCGTGGTGCGAGCATGGTTCCAGCGTCACATAGGCAGTCGCACCATGCGCGAGATCGCCTGCCATGGCGAGCGCATGCACCTCAGCGTGCGGCGTGCCCGCCTTGCGATGCCAGCCCGCACCAACGATGCGCCCCTCGCGCACGATGACGGCACCGACAAGCGGATTCGGCGCAGTGCGGCCACGCGCATTCGCAGCGAGCAGGAGCGCCTCGCGCATGAAGTCCTCGTCCTGCTGCATCTCTCCACCTCCTTCCTGTTCTTTGCACAAAAAAAGACCGCAAAAAGAACACTCTTTTCACAGTCTCCGTAACGCAACTTGCACGTCTTTTCCCATCCAGACTATACTGTCGGCTTCGGAATCACACCGAATCTGCCAAAAGGCTCGCGGGCTATACCGCCGGTGGGGACTTCCACCCCGCCCCAAAGACTGCTCTTCTGCTAGAAAGAATACCATAGGACTAGGATATTTGTCAAGTTCATAGGCTGAGACGCCGGACATCCTATATATGCGCACAAAAAAAGAAGGAGGCTTGCAGCCTCCCCCAAAAAAGATTACATTACCCTGCGAGCCCCGATGTAGCAGGACCCCCAGTACGAGCTGTAAAGCGAATCAATCGCCACGCCACGGCTCGATGATGCGTTGATGAAGTTGCCGTCACCGAGATAGATGCCGACATGCGATGCACCATAAGTGTACGTCGTGAAGAACACGAGATCGCCAGGGATAAGCTCGTCGGTCGAAACGGGAGTACCCACCTCAAACTGCTCATCCGCCATGCGCGGCAGATAGATGCCGGCGTTGGCGAACACATAACGCACATAGCCCGAGCAGTCAAAACCGCTCGGCGTCGTGCCGCCGAATACATACGGCACGCCGAGATACTGCATCGAATCCGAGATGATGCGGCGCGAAATATAGTTCGAGCCGCGGCTCACTTCCGGCATACCCTTGCCGAGAAGCGCCGAGTACGTCGCTGAGCCGACGAGGCCGTCCGCCTCAAGGCCGTGCGCACTCTGGAAAGCCTTGACCGCCTCTGCCGTTGCGGGGCCGAAATCGCCGTCCGCCGCCACGTCATATCCAAGGCTCGCCAACCGTCCCTGAATCTCCGCTACATCGCTTCCCTGGTCTCCGATTCGGAAAGCCGAAGCCCCCGCAACAGAAAACCCACACATCAAAACCATGGTCAGCACGAAAATACGCATTACTCTACTCAAATAGACACTCCCTCTCTGATTTCGCCTACGAGGTTAGCTGCCGGGTTAGGGAAGAGAACACCCTTTTTGACGCGACTGGAAAGCAACCTTATCCCTGCCGTCCTTCTGCCGCCTCATCATTCACCCCAAAAACTATGGTTCCCCCGCTCCTGAGCTGGATTCGGCTTTTCTTCGCTGATGCGTATTAGCTCCTCGTTGTTTTGCTCGCTGGGCGTCCTATAAGCCGGGTTCTGTGCTGCCTTACGGCAGTGGCAATCATTTATCTGGACCGCCCGTTGCCGGACGGCTCAAGCGACGCTACCCGGAAGGTCGGCGGGCCGCCTCATCCCTTCCCTATTCGGTCTTGCTTCGCGTGGGGTTTGCCTAGCCAGCCAGTCACCTGACTGCTGGTGCGCTCTTACCGCACCTTTCCACCCTTGCCAACACGGCTATGCCGTGCGGCGGTCTAAGTCTCTATGGCACTTTCCCTAGGGTTGCCCCCGCTGGACGTTATCCAGCACGCTGCCCTCTGAAGCCCGGACTTTCCTCAGGCGAAACGCCCGCGATTGCCCGGATGCTCAGCAAACTCACAACGTGACCATTATACCAGTTGCCCAAGGATTTGTCAAACGATTCGAGGCACATGCAAACAATTATTATAAGAGAACACTAATTCTATTTTCTCCATTTATCATACATCTAGTTAATAAACTTGAAAAAATCACTAGATTTTGTTTCGGCGACAATTTCCACACCATCGCCAAGTTCCTTCTTCAACCGTTCAGCAAGACGGGCAACGATCGGCTGCTCCGTCGCGAAATGCCCGGCATCAAGAATATGGATCCCAAGACCTATGGCGCGTTCGGCATCGTGATACTTGACATCGCCCGTCACATAGACGTCAGCGCCCTTGGCCGCCGCCCTGCCGATGAACTCTGCACCGCTGCCGCCGCAGAGGGCGACACGGGAAATCCTGTGAGCGCCTGCACGCACAATGCGCATCGACGAAAGCCCCAATTTCGCCTTGACGCGTGCAGCAAAATCATCCAGGGAGAATTCCGCATCGAGCGAGCCGATGCGCCCAAGACCCGGCTCGCCGTCTGCCGCGCCTTCGGCAAGCGGCACAACTCCCTTCAATTCCAGCTCTTCAGCGAGCACATCGTTGACGCCGCCCGCCGCACTGTCGAGGTTCGTGTGCGCGGCAAAGACAGAGATGTCTGCCTTGATCAGACGCGCGATCTTGCGTCCCGTCGCATCGTCCGTGCGCACCGCCTTGAGTCCACGAAAAATAAGAGGATGGTGCGCGACGATCAGATCGCAGCCATCCTCGATTGCACGTTCCACTGTTTCCTCGCGCACATCGAGCGCGACGAGGATCTTCCTCACTTCATCGTGCGGCGAGCCGACGAGGAGGCCAGGGTTGTCCCACTCCTCTGCCAAGCGACGCGGCGCGATGCGTTCCATCGCCTGCATGACGTCCTGCAACTTTACCATATAAGCTTTTCCTCCAATGCGGCGGCCTTTTCTCCAAGCGCGCGATACGCCGCCCCTTCCCTTGCACGCGCACTCTTTCCCATGCCTTCTCTCGCACGGCGCACACGAAAAAGCAGCTGCTCGATATGTTCTTTCAAGAGCGGCGGCTTCTTTTGCCAAAGGCAAGGGCCGATCTCCAAGAGGATCGGCTCTGGCTTCTCCTTTTTCCCTCGCCTTGCCAGAAGGATCTCATAGAGCCTGCCGCCCGCACGCACAAGGCTTTCCTCCGCGATGTGCCAGCCGTTGTCATAGAGCCAGGCGCGAAGCTCCGCCGCATCGCTCTGCGGCTGCAGGACGAGGGTTTCCAGCGTCTGCAGCACGGCAGCACCGTCCGTGAGGATGCGCGCGATCAGCGAGCCTCCCATGCCCGCGACAGCGACGCTGTCGACCTCGCCAGGTGCAAGCGCCGCAAGACCATCACCGAGGCGCACCTCGACCGTATGCGCCCGCCCTGCCGTCCGCACGGCTCGCCGCGCCGCCTCAAAAGGCCCCTCGTTCACATCGACGGCGATCGCGTGTGCAATCTTTCCCGCAACGACGAGGGCGAGCGGCAGTTTCGCATGATCGGTGCCGATGTCGGCAAGGCGTGCACCCAAAGGCACGAAAGCGGCGACGGCCGCAAGACGCTCATCGAGTCCCTGCACCGTCACCGCCCCTTTTCATCTTTTTCAGCATCCAATCAATCGAGAAAGTCCTTCAGCTTGCGGCTGCGGCTCGGATGCCGCAGCTTCCGGAGAGCCTTCGCCTCGATCTGACGGATGCGCTCGCGCGTCACGCCGAAGTTCTGTCCGACCTCTTCAAGCGTGCGCGCCCTGCCGTCGTCCAGACCGAAACGCAGGCGCAGGACGCGTTCCTCGCGCTCCGTCAACGTGTCGAGGACTTCTTCGAGCTGCTCTTTGAGGAGCATGAAGGATGCGGCCTCCGCCGGCGCAGGCGCGTCCTGATCCTCGATGAAGTCGCCGAGATGGGAGTCCTCTTCCTCGCCGATCGGCGTCTCTAAGGAAACCGGCTCCTGCGCAATCTTCATGATCTCGCGCACGCGCTCCACGCTGATCTCCATAGCCTCGGCGATTTCTTCGGGCGACGGCTCCCGGCCAAGCTGCTGCAGGAGCTGGCGTGAAACGCGAATGAGCTTATTGATCGTCTCGACCATGTGGACGGGGATGCGGATCGTACGCGCCTGATCGGCGATAGCCCGCGTGATCGCCTGCCGAATCCACCACGTCGCATAGGTACTGAACTTGTAGCCCTTGTTGTAGTCGAACTTCTCGACCGCCTTGATGAGGCCGAGATTCCCCTCCTGTATGAGATCGAGAAACAGCATGCCCCTGCCGACATAGCGCTTGGCAATGCTCACGACCAGACGCAGATTCGCCTCCGCCAATTCCTTCTGCGCTTCCTCGTCGCCCGCTTCCATGCGCTTGGCAAGAGCGATTTCCTCATCTGCGGAAAGGAGAGGCACGCGGCCGATCTCCTTCAGATACATGCGCACGGGATCGTCGATGCTGATGCCCTCGGGAATACTGAGATCAATATCCACTTCTTCCTCAGCCTTGTCCTCGTCTACCTCCGCTTGTGCACGGTTCGAATCATCCACAATCTCGATACCCTTGTTGCTGAACGTCTCGTAAAGGTCGTCGATTTCATCCGGCGTGAGTTCCTGCTCCTGCAATGCCGTCATCAGCTCGCCGTAAGTCAGCACGCCGCCGTTGCCCCGCCCTTTTGTGAGAAGGCTCGACACGATGGCAGAGCTCTGCGTCGGCTTCTTCTCCACGTCGAGAACCGTCTTGTTCGCTTTCTCAGCCATGGAATCGCGCCTCCTTTCTGCTGCTCATTTCGTCATGTCGGGCAAGGACGCCCGCTTGGGAAAATGCCTTTGTTTTGCTCATAGCCCTTCCATTTCGTTCTTTATTCGCTGAATCTGCGCTAATTCCTGCAAGAACCGCGCATCATTTTCCTTTTCCCATCGATCAGCGCGCCGCGTATGCTCCTCAAAGAGCTGCGCAAGATACGTCCTGCGCAAGCGTCTCATGGAGTCATCGTAAGCCTCCAGCGCGTCCATCGTCCCCGTGTCCTCGGCAAGCGATCGACTGATCTCCGTCGCGACCGCCTCGGAAAGCTCCGCCTGCGCACGCGCATCCGTCGGCCTCTCGCCCGCAAGATGAAGTCCATAGAGCCACGCGAGTGCCTTTGACTGTTCCTCTGTCGAAAAAGCCTCGAACGGCACGAGGGAGACAATATGTTCCGTGACAGCCGGATCATGCCACGCTGTCCGAAGCACGATCCGCCCTGCACGCTGCAGGATATCGTCCGCCTTTTTGAAGGCACGCCGCGTCGTCTCTCGCACGGCAACGGGCGGCGCAGAAGAGCCTGCCACCCGGCCAAGCTCGGCGCGTATAAGACCCTCGTCGAGCGTCAGTTCACGCGCCGTGCGCACGATATAACCATCAAGTTCCGCAGGGCTTTTCACCTCGGCGAGCACGGGCAGAAGCGCCGCGAGTGTATCGAGCCTGCCCTGCAGGCTCTCCTTGTCCGCCGTCTCCAATACGCGCACCATGCGGTACTCGATGAAGGGAAGCGCCGCTTCGACGAGTTTTCGAAAAGCCGCCTCGCCATGTTTTCGGATGTATTCGTCGGGATCTTTGCCATCGGGCACGCGCAGCACCTTGACCGTCGCCCCCGCCGCGCGCGCGACGGAAAGCGCGCGAAGCGTCGCCTCCTGTCCCGCCGCATCGCTGTCATAGCAGAAGCGCACCTCAGGCGCATAGCGCAGCAGAAGCTTCGCCTGCTCTGCAGTAAAAGCTGTGCCGAGGGAGGCAACGACGTTCTCTATGCCCGCAGCCGCGACGGAAATCGCATCCATATAGCCCTCGACGACGACGGCGAATCCCGCGCGCGCAATGGCGCGATGCGCGCGATCGAGACCGAAGAGCAGACGTCGCTTGTTGAAGATCAGCGTCTCGGGCGAGTTCAGATATTTCGGCTCACCGTCTCCCAGAATGCGTCCGCCGAACGCCACGACGCGCCCTCGCGCGTCGCAGATCGGGATGATCACGCGATTGCGAAAGCGGTCGTAATGACCCGCGCCCTTCTGCCGCTTCGCCGCCAAGCCGCTCTCTTCAAGGAGCGCAGCAGGCACGCCGCGCTTCTCGAAGGCGACGGCGAGCTTGTCCCACGCGGGCGGCGCATAGCCGATGCCGAAAGCTTCAATGACGCTCTCGCCGATGCCGCGCCCCGCGAGGTAGGCCTTCGCCGCCTCGCCGTAATGCGTCTTGGTCAGACAGTTGTGAAAAAAGGTCTGCGCCATCTCATGCACGCGGCGAAGTTCCTCCACCTTCTTGTCACGCGCGATTTCCGCTGCACTTCTCTCTCTTCGCGGCAAAGGAATATTGAGCTTTTCCGCCTGCAGTTTGATTGCCTCGAAATAGGGGATGTTCTCGATAAGCGAGAGGAACTTGAATACGTTTCCTCCGACGTGACAGCCGAAACAATAAAAAAATCCCTGCTCGGGAACTACCGAAAAAGACGGCGTGTTCTCGTGGTGAAACGGGCAGCAGCCCCAATAACGATTTCCTTTTTTCTTTAACGCGACATAGGAGGAAACGACGGCAACGATGTCGGAATCTGCGCGTACGCGCTCGACAAAGGCGTCCATCGCCTCATTCCTCATGCTTTTTCACCCTTCGCTGCTCCCTCTCCTTGATTTTCTGCGATTTTTCTACCGTCTTGAAACGAACGAGCCACGCGGAACATCCACTCAAATTCCACTAAATTTTATATTCCCTATAAATTGAAAATATCCTCTTTTTTTCCGTTACGCCAAAAAATTTTGCCGAAATCTGCTGCAGCGGTACAAGCACAAAAAACCACAAAAGTTCCGTCCTGAAAATCACGCATCGCCCGGCACGGAAAAGCCGACGGGCGGCATGAAGATGCGTGCGAACGTATGCACGGCATAGTTGTCACTGAGTCCCGCCACATAGTCGACGACGGTCTGCTGCCTGCCCCAGCGCGTTTCATAGCGGCGAAACTCCTCGGGCAGTTCCTCGAAATGTTCCATGTAGTGCGCGTAAAGTTCGCGCAGCACGAACACCGCCTGCTTCCTCTCACGCGCCAGCCGCTCCGAATGGTAGATATGCTCGAACATGAAGGCACGAAAAGCATCCATGACCTCCTGCATGGCAGGAGAGAGCGCAATGTCCTCCCGCTTCTCTGAATGCACAATGAGGTCGGAGACCATGCCCGTGATCATCTCCGACGTCGTATACCCGAGCTTCGCGTAAACGAGCGTCGGCAGATCGCCCGCCTCAAGCATACCCGCGCGCAGACTGTCGTCGTAATCGTGGCAAAGGTAGGCGATGCGGTCGGCAATGCGCACAATGCGCCCTTCAAGTGTCTTCGGCAAGTGCTTTCCCGTGTGATTGACGATGCCGTCCTTGACCTCGAAGGTCAGATTGAGACCCGCGCCATCGCGCTCCAAATACTCGACGACGCGCAGACTCTGCTCGTTGTGCGCGAAGTGTCCAATGATCTCCGCCATCGCCGCCTCGCCCGCATGACCAAAAGGCGTATGACCGACGTCGTGACCGAGTGCGATCGCCTCCGTCAGATCTTCGTTGAGGCAAAGCCCTCGCGCGATCGTGCGGGCGATCTGCGACACCTCCAAGCTGTGCGTCATGCGCGTACGGTAGTGATCACCCGAGACGATGTAAACCTGCGTCTTGCGCTTCAGACGCCGGAACGCTTTCGAGTGCAGGATGCGGTCGCGGTCGCGCTGAAAGTCCGTGCGGAAAGGGCACGGTACGATCGGTGCTCGCCGCCGGCTCTCCCTGCTCTTCGCCGCAAGGGGGGAAAGTATTTCATACTCCAACGCCTCACGTTTTTCCCGTATCGTCATTTGTCCGCCTCCTCTTCCTGCTTCTCCTCCATTATATGATGAAATAATACGGCAAGAACACTGCTTTATCCTGCTGAAACTTAGCCTTTAAGGAAAATTCGCTGGAAAAACCCGCCTTCATGCTGTATGATAGAAAAAGGACCTGCATGGAAAATACTTTTCACGCCAATGAAAGGAAGCGTCTTTATGAAAAAAAACCTTGTTTCGGTTCTCATGATGTTCGTTCTGCTCGCCTTGAGCGCGACGGCTCTTGCCGCACCGAACTTCTCCTTTGATTCCTACCGTCTCGACTTCTCCTCGGGACGCTGCGTCTTCGACGGCAACATCCGCATCGTTGCCAACGGCTGCACCTTCCAGGCCGACCATGCCGAGGTCGACCTTGCGACGGCGCTCAAGTACCTGAAAAACGGCGCTTTCGATGCCCAGAGCGGCGTCAACTCCCCCGATTTCGAGGTCTGGTGCGAGGGCAATGTCAGCGTCTCACAGGACGGCTTGAAACTCACGGGCGACAAGGCTCATGTCATCGGCAAGACGCACGAGGCTGTCGTCGAAGGCAACGTCTTCCTTGAGCGCCCCAAGGTCACGATTCAGTCGGACAGCGGCCTCTTCAACTGGGACACTCAGGTCGCACAGTTCGACGACAACGTGAGGATTCGCCAAGGCAAGCGCGAGATCAAGGCGGAGCACGCCTTCTACGACGTTGCCAAGGACGAGCTGCTCTAAGCGGCAGTACACGACCTTCTTCACACCGCACCGTCGAAACGAACACGAGATTTCACAAACTGAAGCCCACCCATTCCTCTTACTCACGGGGACTGGGCGGGCTTTTTTGGCGTCTGCCCAACGACTCGTTGAACATTGACTCGGCAATATCGTTACGTTTTTCCCTCTGCCTGTGTGGATTCGGGGAAGAACTGCACCTGTACACGGCGCTGCGCCTTAGTGGAAATCCATTCGGTCAAACGAGCACGCAACGCTTCGTCCATATTGGCCTTCAAGTATATAAAAGCAATCGGCATTTCACTCAGAGAATCCGATGGATCTGCAGTCGCAGCAGGGCCGCGCACACTCCCAACGGCGATGCGGGAGATTTCCGGGAACACGATACGTGCCTCACGATTCCAGTCCAATATATAAGTGCCCTGCTTTTCACTTTCCTCTCGAGCAGATTTGAGTGCGGTCACTGTCTGTTGTTCCTGTACGGAAGGAATGGCTCTTTTTTCAACCTCGCTGAGTCTCTGATCAATCATCGCCTCCATCTTTTCCCGCTCTTCCACCGTTTCTGCAGAAAAAACCTCCAGACGGAAAGGTTTGAGATATGCCTTTTCATGCAGTTTCTCCGTCAATACTGTCAAATCATCCTCCGATATTCCGGCAATCGTAAATACCGTCAATATTTTCTCCTCACTATCCAAGGTATAGGAGATCGCCAGATGAGGCGGCACTTTGAAATTCTCCTCGATATAAATCTTCGCCTGCTCGCTCTCCAGATTTTCCTGCACGCTCTGATACGCAAAGAAACAGCTGGGCAATGTGATAAGTATGGCAAATGTCAGCAGGTAGCGTTTCTGTCTTGAAAATTCCACGGAGTCCCGCTCGATCTTGGATGGAATGTCAATGATTTTCAGGACACTGAATGCGGTCAAACAGATAAAGAAACTATTGATGAAGAAAAGATATAACGCACCTACAGTATATGCAGTCACACCCGTAGCAATGCCATATCCTGCGGTACAGAGAGGAGGCATGAGAGCCGTCGCAATCGCAACGCCGGGGATGACATTTCCACCTTCTTTACGTGTTATACCGATGATGCCTGCCAGTCCACCGAAAACAGCGATCAAAACATCCCAGATGGTCGGTGATGTCCGTGCAAGCAGTTCCGAAGAAGGTGTAGCTATGGGCGTAAGGGAAAAATAAAGTGCCGATGTGGCAACCGAAATGAGCACTTGGGCCAACAGACTGCCTGCACTGGAGCGGATATATGTGCTGTCATACCGGGCAAGGCCATAGCCGATACCCAAGATCGACCCCATCAGCGGAGAGATCAGCATCGCGCCGATGATGACCGCCGTGCTGTCCATGTTGAGTCCGATGGAGGCGATAAAGATGGCCAACATCAGCACACAGAGATTCGTCCCCCGAAATCGCACGCCGGCGTTGATCCGATCTGTAATTTCCCGTATCGACGCGATGTCGCCATGCAAATCAAAAAAATCTTTCAGCTTATTCCAAACCAAACAAACCATCTCCTTCGTCTGGGCATCGGGATACTTTCATTATATAGAAGCATACCATGTTTCATGAATATTTTCGAGCCCTTCACCATCATATCGAACCTCCCAGCTCAAAAACCGTCAACCCGGTAAGAAGTCGTACAATCTAACTTTTCCAGCAGAAAAGCATGTGTATAGAAAGAAGTATACTATAAGAGCATAGACAGGACCCGCATGCAAAAGGAGCTACCGTAAAGCAGCTCCTTTTTGCATGCGAGTCCTGTGGGTAATTCCCAAAGGCCTCTTACTGTTCCTTCATCCAAGCGTTCAAGCAAATTCCAGATACTTCTCGCCCGTACCGTACTTCTCAATGACGTAGTCGAGATCCTTGTCGCCCCTGCCGCTGAGGTTGACGAGGATCGAGCCCGTATCCATCTCCTTGGCGCGGCGCATGGCGTAGGCAACCGCATGAGAGCTTTCGAGCGCGGGGATGATTCCCTCGTAGCGCGAAAGTTTGAAGAAGGCGCCAATCGCCTCCTCGTCCGTCGCCGTATCGTACTTGACGCGCCCAATCTCGCGCAAAAAGGCGTGCTCGGGGCCGACGGATGGGTAGTCGAGTCCGCTTGCTACCGAATACACAGGAGCCGGCTCGCCCGCCGCGTCCTTGAGCATGATGCTGTCAAAGCCGTGCATGACGCCCTCTTCGCCATACGACATGGACGCCGCATGATCGCCGAGCTTCTTGCCAAGCCCCAGAGGCTCGACGCCGACGATCTCCACAGGATCGTCGAGGAACGGCACGAACATGCCGATGGCATTGCTGCCGCCGCCCACGCACGCCGTCACAACATCGGGCAGGAACCCCATCATATCCTTGAATTGTTCGCGCGCCTCGATGCCTACGACCGTCTGGAAATCGCGCACCATCATGGGGAACGGATGCGGTCCGACAGCAGAGCCGATGCAGTAGATCGTCTCCTTGTAGTTCGCCAGATAATCCTCAAAAGCCGCATCGACAGCTTCCTTGAGCGTCTTCGCACCGCGCGAAACGGGCACAACCTTCGCGCCGAGCACCTTCATGCGCGCCACATTCGGCGCCTGCTTCTTGATGTCGACCTCGCCCATGTAGATCGTGCAGTCAAGCCCGAAGAAGGCCGCCGCCGTCGCGAGCGCCACGCCGTGCTGTCCCGCGCCCGTCTCAGCAATGATGCGCTTCTTGCCCATGAACTTCGCCAGAAGCCCCTCTCCCATACAGTGATTGAGCTTGTGCGCACCCGAGTGGTTCAAATCCTCACGCTTCAAATAGATCTGGCAATTGCCGATCTTGCGCGAAAGGCGCTCGCAGTGGTAGACGGGCGTCGGCCGCCCTTGAAACTCGCGGCGTATGCGCCGCAGCTCATTGATGAACTGCGAGGAATGGCAAATCGTCAGATACGCCTCGTTGATTTCTGCAAAAGCAGGCACGAGTTCTTCCGGCAGGTAGGCGCCGCCGAACTTGCCGAAACGCCCCTCCTTGTTCGGATATTCCTTGAGATAACGCTTGAAATCCATACATCTTCCTCACTTTATCTGATTCAATTTCTCGGCGAGCACCGCTGCGGAGTCGTCGCCTCTAAGGCAGGTCATGACCGGCTGTGCGCCGAGCATGACGACGTTTCCGTCCGCATAGGCACTCTCCTTGTTATGCCCGTTGTGGTATGCCGCCGCCAAGTTGCCCTGCACGAAGTAGGCGCGCTCGGCGCTCGACATATTGTCGGTCTCAGCGGGAACGACGAATCGTTTGCCCTTGACATAAACGACGCCGTCCTTGACCTCGACATGTCCGCCGCTGTACTCCTTGACGCTCTGCATGTACTTGTCACGGCGCTCCTTGTTCGTCGGATGATCGGACGGATCGAACATCTCGCTGACGAAATTCTGCCGATTGTCGCCCATCTGCTCCATGAAGCGCTGCCAGACGGCGGCTGCAGCACCGGGATTGTACCCCGCGTCCGTGATGTACTTGAGTGCAAGTCCGTCTGCTTCCCATTCGTGCGCACGGCCGATCGACACCTGGTTGATCTGCGTGACAACCGTATTGAGCACGACGTTTCTAACCGCCGACGCATTCGTCATATCGGCAAGAACCTGCGCACCGATCGCCACGTCGATCTTCTTGCGCCAACCATCCGCCACATGGTTCTTCATTCCATGCCCCATCTCATGCCCCAAAACGACGGCAATTTCGTCCTCATTCTGCAGATAATAGAAAAGTCCGCGGTTGATCGACATCACATGACCGAGCGAACAAAAGGCATTGAAGGTGTCATCCTGATTGATGAACCAAAGAAACGGCTTGTCGCGGACAGAAGGATCGCTCTTAGCGATACCAGCCGAAACGCGTTCAATCGCACGGCTGCAAAGTCCCTCCCACGGAGAATATTCTTCTACGCCAAGCTCTTCTTGGTACGAGGCGAAAAGCGCCTGCCGCCCCTCCTCCGTCTGGTCGAGTTCCTTGATTTGATTCTCCGCCTCAGCCTTTGCCTGGAAGCCGCCTATGACCGTACCGATGAGGTCGCCCCAACCCGCATCCGCCACAGGAGCAGGCTGCAGGGCGAAGCTTCCTCCGAAGGCGAGCACACCCGCTGTAAGTCCTGCAGCCACACGTTTTTTCCAAGTATTCATTTTCATCATCTCCCTTGCTTTCATCAAGAAGCGGCTACGCATAAACCCATAAACAATAGTTTACTCTTTAACACCTTTTCGACGATATTCGATGAAAATCCTTTTTCGGTAAAAAAACAAGACCTGCGACCATCTTTTTGCAAAGATTGCACCGCAAGTCTCTATCTTCACAAACATACCTTTCGTCTCTGCGAGGTCTCTGATTCTCTAGCGCTTGTTGTGCACCGTCGGCGCCAAGAAACGGATCGATGAACCGCACAGGAGACGGCGAAGATCGGCCGCGCTCTCAGCAGGAATCACGGCGCTGCTGCCGCAATTCCTACACTCTAGGAACACGGACGCGCCATCGACATGTGCGATGAAATCATGACTGCCGCACGGGCAGACGACATCGCCCGCAGCGACAAACTCATGCACACGGTTGACCGCCTCAAGAAGAAGCTGCTGCTTGCCGATGAAATTTGCGCCGTCAGCAGGATGAAGCCTGTCAAACTCTGCCTGATTGAACGCCAAAAGTTCCTCGATGCGACGGCGCTTTCCGATGTAGCCCAGTTCGAAGCGATCTCGACTGCAATAGACCTTCTCAAGATCCATGCGCCGGAGCTGCGCGAGACTGCAGGCAATCACATGCTCCTTATTGCAGGCGACGCACGGCACATGGACCTCAAAGCAGCCCTTGTCCCCACGCACCAGCAGCGCCTGCTCGTGCCCGCAGCCTGCACAGCGAAGAGAGAAGCGCTTTACGCCGAGAAAATACGGCACATCGTGCACATGAATCTTGCCGCAGCGCTGACAATAAAACGCCATAGAACAAACAACACCACCGACGAGCATAGCAGTTCCTCACCCTCCTCGCGAATTTCTCTCAAAAAATGTCAAATCTTCTCTGTTCGCTGAAACACTTCGTCGCGGAAAGAAAAAATCCTTCCTGAAAGGCGAGCATCCTCTTCATTAAAATTAACGCATGCTTTTCTCTATCTTTTTCAACAATCATCCAAGGATGCACACAAAAAAGCACCGCCCGACCGGACGGTGCTGCTTCTGCCTTATGGTGACGCGTACGGGATTCGAACCCGTGAAGCCGCCGTGAAAGGGCGGTGTCTTAACCACTTGACCAACGCGCCGAGAATGGCTCCTCGAGCAGGGATCGAACCTGCGACAACCTGATTAACAGTCAGGCGCTCTACCTACTGAGCTATCGAGGAATCATGCGGTGCTCATGCACCAGCAAGGGATATTATACACGATTATGAAAGGGGGCGCAAGCATTATTTTTACAACTTCCCACTTTTTCCGGCAGTGCGCACAGACCCTCATCATTTCATATGCTCTTCCTCATACCTTGCGATGGTTTCGCGCCGCTCAGCATACTTGCCTCCAAGCGGCTCATAGGAGAGCCACGTCTTTGCTATCTCCCAGGCCATATGGTTCGCTATGACGCGCTGCCCCATGCAGAGGATGTTAGCGTCATTGTGCGTACGCGTCATGCGAGCCGTAAACAGGTCGTGCACGACGACGGCACGCGCTCCCTTGACCTTGTTCGCCATGATGCACATCGCCGCACCCGTGCCGCAGACGAGGATGCCAAGCTTCCCCTCGCCCTTCGCCACCTCTTCCGCCACCTTTTGCGCATAAGGCTGCGTGTTGCAGGACGCTTCATCATACGTGCCCGCATCCTCGACGCTGCAGCCCGCTTCCGTCAACTGCTGCAGCAAGAACTGCTTCATGGGATAGCCCGCATGATCTGCGCCTATGACGATTGTTTTCTTCATCGAAGTACCTCCCTTGATCCGGCTATTGAATCCCTTTTATTCATTCGCAGTTATTTCCAATTTCCCTGCCACGAAATTAAATATTGCATTTTCCCCCCATCCATGCTAATATACTACAGTGTAATTTCCTTCAAGGGAGGTGAAACATTTGCCGAACATCAAAGCATCCATCCGCAGCGTCAAGAAGGATGAGAAGCGCCGCGCCAAGAACGCTGCGGAGAAGTCCCGCGTTCGTACGGCTTCCCGCCACGTACTCGACGCCGTTGAGGCAGGAAACGCTGATGAAGCGAAGTCCTTCCTGAAGGCTGCCTGCAAGACGATCGATCAGGCTGCAGCGAACCATGTGTTCCACAAGAACTGCGCTGCCCGCAAGAAGTCGCGCCTTGCCCG
>ERZ773035.686-NODE-686-length-26932-cov-24.060870_pt1 | contig 26932 bp, 24 predicted proteins | sample MGYA00511487_ERZ773035 | MGnify/ENA primary metagenome ERZ773035 (study PRJEB29015, sample SAMEA2737985) | human oral metagenome | biome: human oral; feature: human-associated habitat; material: dental | place: China | collected 2024 ...
CTATACAGAACTTCTTTCATAGTACCAACATCATTAATTCCTTGAGTTTCTTTAACTTTGAATTTTCTATATTTATAGGGATTTTTCTTACCGTTTGTAAAATTAACTTTAACAGAGACGGCATCTACTCCCATTATATTTGAATTATCAAAAGCATCTATACTATTGATAGAATTCACTCCTAATTTTTCTGCTATGTTATTAAGTGTAACTTGAAGTTTTCTTTCTTTTAGTTCTTCAGTTTCAAGATTATTGTTTAAGAAGTATTTTGCATTTTCTTCAACTGTCTCTAAAATTTTACGATGAGTCCCTCTTTTTGGAATAATTGTTTTAACACCAATAACTTCACTTAATAAATCAATATTTTCGATATCAATATAAATCTCTTTAGGTGCTTTATTAAGAGCATAATACTGCATTAAATATGAGTATACTATTTGTTCTGGCTTGTCATAAAGCGAAAAATATTCAACCTTTCTCTCTATTATATTACCAAGTCTAGAAATAAATATTTGTATACAAATATAATCTGAATTATAACAAAAACCTATGTAATCTCTATCAATTTTACCACTATCTGATACAACTTGATTTTGCACTGATACTTCAATTGATTTTATATAATTATGAATTTGTGCAGCTGATTCAAATTCCAAATTATTTATGTGATTATTCATTTTTTCAGATAAATCTTCTAAAATTTCTTTAGTATCTCCATTTAAAAATTCTCGAATTTTGGCAATCTGTTTTTTATATTCTTCCTGCGATATTTCTTTTGCACATGGTCCTATGCACTCTCCTATTTGATAATACATACATGGACGTTTTTCTACAGGATTGCATCGACGTAAAGGATAGATTTTATCAAGTATTTGCTTTACCCTAGATGCTGACTTACTATCAACATAAGGTCCAAAATAAATATTTTTATTATTTTTTTTATACTTCCTCGTTAAAACAAGTCGTGGATGTTCTTCTTTTGTAATCATTAAATACGGATAACTTTTATCATCTTTTAGTCTTATATTATAATAAGGTCTATATTTTTTAATTAGGTTATTTTCGAGAATCAAAGCTTCTTTTTCTGAATTTACAATAATGTACTCTAAATCCTCTATTTTAGAAACAAGTATTTGAGTTTTTTTATTATGAGAGCCTGTAAAATAACTTTTAACCCTATTTTTTAAATTTTTAGCTTTACCTACATAAATAATTTCTCCGATATTATCTTTATATAAATAACAACCTGGATTACTAGGTAAAGATTCTAATTTTTTCTTTAATGTCATATTCATATAATCACCATATAAAAGAGAGTGATGAGAAAATTGTGATTTTCAGTCATCACTCATTAATACTAATTATTATTTCTTCCTGATCTATTTCCACCTGTATTATTATTTGTATTACCAGAGTCACTTCCATTACTATCGTTAGGATTTGATGGTTTCAATCTATTTTTTCCTTTAGACACAACTATCTCTAATGATTCCTCACTAGGAATAATACTAGTTCCACTTCTAATGCTTTGAGAAATAACAGTTCCTTCTTCTTGATCAGAGTATTCCTCTTTATAAGATACATTTCTAAAACCATATGAAGAAACTAAGCTCTCAACTGTGCTTCTATCCTCGCCAATTAGATTAGGCATTGTTATTTTTTTCTTACCTGTAGAAACTTTAATAATTAATTCTCTATCTTTTGGAACTATTTCTGTACCTGCTGTAATATTTTGAGAAACAACTTTACCTGCATCATACTTATCGCTCTCAACTTTTTCTACTGTTATATTTTTAAAACCAAGTTTTGCTGCATTTCGTTTTGCTGTATCTTCATCCAACCCAATATAATTTGGCATATCAACTGTTTTCTTTCCAGAAGAAACACGTAAATCTACTTTAGATCCTTTTCTTATTTTTTTACCTGCTTTAGGATCTGTTTCTATTACCGTATTTTCCTTGACATCGTCACTTGCGACTTCAGTAATGTCCCCCACTTCTAATCCTGCTTTTACAATCGACACTTTAGCTTCTTCAACTGTTTTATTTTTTACATCGGGCACAGACACACTATCTGCTCCTATAATATAATTATACGCAAAGAACGAACCAACAACTATCGCTATTATAGCTAAAATTGCTAAAATAATATGTTTCGCTCTAGAAGTCTTTTCTTTCTCTTTTTTATCTGAATAATTATTTTTATAGCTACCCTTATTTTTATTATATCTATCCTGTGTATGTTTTTCATTATCATTATAGTCATCGTAAAACTCTTGGTTTTGATAACTAGTATTTGCATAACTAGATTCGATATCACGTACATCAACATACTGAGTTTGGTTGTAATTTTGCGTGTTAGAATATTTAGTATCTGAAATCTTAAATCCAGTATATTTATTTTCATACAATCGTTCTGGATTTAAAACTGTACTTAAGTCAACTGCTAATTCTTTAGAACTAATGTAACGTTCATTTGGATTTTTCATAGTTGCTTTTAATACAATATTTTTTACACTTTGAGGCACATTCTCTCTATATCTGTCAATATCAGGTAATTCTTCTTGTAAATGTTTTAATGCAATAGCAACTGCAGACTCTCCTTTAAATGGAATCTGTCCAGTAATCATTTCAAAAATTAAAATACCTAAAGAATAAATATCACTCTGTGCTGTTGCAACATTCCCACGTGCCTGTTCTGGAGATAAATAATAAACAGTTCCTAACATTTGATTAGTTTGTGTCAGAGTAGTATCTCCATAGGCTCTTGCAATACCAAAATCTGTAATTTTACAAGTTAAATCATTATTCATTAAAATATTTTGGGGTTTTATATCTCTATGAATAATACCATTTTGATGAGCATGACTAAGTCCATCAGCAATCTGTTTTGCAATATGGACAATAGTTTCAACAGGCATTTTAGGATTTTTTGCCATATAGTCTTTTAGTGTCATCCCTTCAACATATTCTAATATAAGATAATAAAAATCCCCTTCATTTTCAACATCATAAATTGAAACAATATTAGGATGTGAAAGACTAGTAACAGCCTTAGCCTCTCTATTAAACCTTTTTACCGCATCTGTATCATTAGCATCTATTTTAAATGTCTTTATAGCTACTTTACGATCTAATATCGTATCATATCCTAACCATACCGTTGCCATCCCACCAGTTCCGAGATGATCTAGTATTTTGTATCTATTGCATATTATATTATTTATCACTATTGTCACCCCTTAAATTTTTTAATATCGCTACAGATATATTATCTACGCCACCGCGCTCAACACTAAGATTTATTAATTTTTCAACAGCTATAGATAATTCTTCTTGACGAATTATTTCTTTAATCTCTTCCTCATCTAACATGTTAGTTAAACCATCTGAACAAATCAAAAAGTAATCATATTTTGATAAATCATCTATGAAAGTATGCAAATCTATTCTTTCCCTAGTAGCTAGTGCTTGTGTAAGTACATGCTTTTCTGGATGAGTTTTGGCTTCCTCTTCTGTGATTACACCTGCATGAATCAAGGCACCTACAAATGAATCTTCAATAGTAACAACATTCATTTCATTATCACTAGTAATTCCATATGCTCTACTATCTCCGATATTATAGACCACTACTTGATTATCAAAAGTTGCTACTGCAACAATTGTTGTACCCATTTTTTTATTTTTAGATTTAGATTTTTCGAATAATTCTTTATTCAATTTTTCAATTTTGTCATACAACCAATTTTTCATATTATTAAAATTAGCAAATGTTAAGTTTTGCCAATCTTTTTCCAAAGTAGAAACTATATAATTACTTGAATATGCTGCATTGCTGTGACTTCCAACACCATCACAAATTATAGCAAGTGCCTCACCTTGTTTATTTTTAACAACACTTACTGCATCTTCATTTTTTAATTTTCTACCTTTATTACTATTATACGAATATACTAGTGGCATCTGGAATTCCTCCTTTTACCTCGTCTTTACGTTCTTTCGCTCTAAGCTGTCCACAAGCTGCATCTATATCATCTCCTTGTGTTCTTCTTATAGTTACATTTACTCTATTTTTTTTCAATACTTTTTCAAATGCGAAAATATCATTTTTACTCGTTCTTACATAATTACGTTCTGGAACATAGTTTATAGGAATTAGGTTTACATGGCAATTTAAATCTTTAATAATTTCAGATAGTTTTTCCGCATGTTCTCGTTGATCGTTTACTTTACCCATAAGGCCATATTCAAATGTAATACGGCGATTTGTAGTTTTTTGATAGTATTTTAATGCTTCCATAAGCTTGTCAATATTATAAGCACGGTTAACAGGCATTATTTTACTACGTAACTCATTTGTTGGTGCATGCAGTGAAACTGCAAAATTAATCTGAATTTTTTCATTTGCAAAATCATAAATTTTAGGAACTATTCCTGATGTAGAGACTGTGATATGGCGAGCACCAATATTAAAACTCTCATCACTATTTACAATTTTTATAAAGTCCATCATTTCATCATAATTCTCAAAAGGTTCTCCAATTCCCATAATTACTATACTAGAAATTCTTTCTCCTCTTTTATCAAGTTCTTGTTGAACTTTCAGAACTTGTGATACTATTTCACCCGCTTCTAAATTACGCTTTAATCCGCCTAGCGTTGAAGCGCAAAAAGTGCATCCAATTCTACAGCCTACTTGAGTTGTAACACATAACGAATTTCCGTATTTGTTTTTCATAAGAACACTTTCAATAGTATACTTATCTTGCAGTTCAAATAAAAACTTCATCGTACCATCTGTTGATTCTTGCTTTATAATCGTATTAAGGGTTGTTATCTCAAACTCTTCTGCTAGTTTTTCTTGTAAAAATTTTGGAACATTCTTCATTTCTGTAAAACTAGTAATACGTTTTTTATATAACCAATCATAAATTTGTTTTGCTCTGAATTTTTTCTCACCTATGCTAACTAAATACTCTTCTAGTTGATCTAGGCGTATAGAGTATATAGACATCTTTTCGAAATCTTTTAACCATCTAGACTTTTTATAGCCTTTAAAATCTGTAATTAACATTTTTCCTCCATTTTTCTTAATTTAGCGATGAAAAATCCATCGCATTCATAATCATCTGGTAATATTTCTATCGTACCATTATCTTGAACTTTCACTTTACTATTATTTAAAGTTATTTTCTCTAGTCTAAAATCTTTATTTTCATTTAAGAACCGTTCTATATTTTCTATATTTTCTCTCTTATCGATTGTGCATGTAGAGTAGACAAGAACCCCACCTACTTTTACGTAGCCTTTACTATTTTCTAAAATCTTATATTGTAAAGCTGCTATGCTTTCTATGTATTTATCAGTAATTTTATACTTAATTTCAGGTTTATTTTTGATAACACCTATACCAGAACACGGAACATCACAAATAACAATATCAAAATTATTTAAAAAATCGATATTACATTTTGTTGCATCCTGCTCATACGTTTTAATATTATCTATTTCTAGTTTCTTTATATTTTCTTGGATTAGTTTCAATTTATGTATATATTTATCACATGAAATTAAACTTGAATTAAAATACTTACTTGCAATATGTAGACTTTTTCCACCTGGAGCAGCGCATGTATCTAATATGTTATATTTAGTACTAACATTCTCTCCTATAGCACAAGCAACAAGAGAACTAGCCTCATCTTGAATAATATAATATCCTTCTTTGAAATATTTATTATTTATGTCTAATTTATTTAATAATAAGCTATCCTCACATATATCACTAGATAAAGCATTAGAACCTAATTTTTCTAATAAACTCTCTTTTGATATTTTTAAAGGATTATAACGAATACTATTCTTACTCTTAGAATTAAACGATTTTACAATACTCTGTGCTTTTTCTTTCCCATATTGCCGCTTCAAAATACTGTATAACTCTTCTGGGCAACTATTCTCTATATAAAACTTTTCTTCCTTATTTTTATACTTTAATGCTAAATCATTTAAATTACGCTCAATGTTACGCAAAATACCATTAACAAAATTCCCTGTTATATTCCCTAATATTTTTTTTGATAGTTTCACCGCTTCATCTATTATTGCAAAACTAGGAGTTTTATCCATATATAAAAGTTGATAAATAGCCATTATTATGATTATTTTAACCTTAGGCTTAACCCTACCTTTTGAATAATTTTTTAATATATGTTCCAAGTACATTTTATTTTTGATAGTACCGTATACTACCTCGCTAATAAAACGTTTATCCTGTTCTTCAAGTTTATATTTAGTAAAATATTTATTTAACGTAATATTGCTATAGGCATCTTCTTGAAATATATCATAAAGAATTTCATATGAAATCTTTCTTGTATTCATATTACTCATTAATTTCACCTAAAATTGTTCCAACATAATCTTTTTTATTTGATAAAAAATTAACAACTGGCATACGTTTTTTTCCCGATATTTGCAATTCTTTAACTTTAAGTACTGTATTTTTACCGCAAAGAATGTAAATATGTTTTTTATCTTGTTTTATTATAGTTCCTACTTTTTCTGCAGGGTAGTTTTCTTCTAATTCAACTACTTCACTACTCCAAATTTTAAGTATATCTTCTCCTAGATATGTAAATGCTCCCGGCGTAGGGTCTAACGCACGAACTTGATTAAATATCTCTCTTGCCGATTTATTCCAATCTATCTTCTCATCTTCTCTAAGAATATTACGAGCAAATGTCGCTAGAGAATTATCTTGTTTTTCTGGAGCAATATTCCCAGTAAATATATTCGGTAAAGTTTCTTTTAATAAATCCCTTCCTGCAATTGAAAGTTTATCATGTAGACTTTCATAATTATCGCTATCTAATATATCTACTTCTACTTTAGATATCATATCTCCAGCATCTAATTTTTTTACCATATACATAATAGTAATTCCTGTTTTTCCATGGTCTTCTAAAATTGAATACTGAATTGGTGCTCCTCCTCTTAATTTTGGAAGTAGTGATCCATGAACATTTATGCATTTATATTTAGGTATTTCTAATATAGTCTCCGGTACTAGTTGTCCATATGCTGCAGTAATAATAATGTCCGGATTTAGTTCTTTCAATTCAGCTAAAACATTTTCATCACTCGAAATCTTCTCAGGTTGCAGTACTCTTATACCTTTTTCTTCAGCAAGAACTTTAACTGGTGGGGCAGTTAAAACTTTTTTTCTTCCTACTTTTTTATCAGGTTGAGTTATTACTAAATCTACTCCGTAATTTTCTATTAACATTTCTAATACAGGAACAGCGAACTTGGGAGTTCCCATAAATACTATTTTTTTCTTATCCATTTGTTTCTCCTATAAACAGTATAATCAATTAATTATACCATATTTTAAGCTATTCTTCTATTAATGAAGTATTAAAAAACACTTATCAATATTAGTTATTCGCTTCTAACTCTAAAAGTATTTTTTTATTATCAATTCCTGCTGCAAATCCTACTAAAGATTTATTTTTCGCTACAACTCTATGACATGGTATAAATATTAATAGCGGATTGTGAGCAACTGCATTTCCCACTGCTTGTGCTGACATACTAGCTAAATTTTTCTTCTTAGCTACTTCATTTGCGATATCTTTATATGTTGTAGTTTTTCCGTATGGAATTTTTCTTAATACATCCCATACCAACAGCCTAAAGTCAGTTCCTTTCAATTTAATATTTATATTATCAATATCTGGATTTTCCCCGTTAAAATATTTCGTTAACCAATCTATGCTATTTATAAATATTTCAAAATTGCCATTCTCTTCCCAATCATTTAACTTATTTGGAAAATATTTCTGATTTTCTAAATAACAGCCTATTAAATGTACTCCATCAGAAACTAAATAAAGTTTACCAATTGGACTGTGATAAATTTTATAATACATATATCTTCCTTTCAATCAAAAAATGATGTTTTATGAAATTTATTTCAACAAACATCACTTTCTATAATTAATTTTCTTCTTTATATATTTTTATTAATAAAAATACTACCCCAATACAAATATAACAATCTGCTAGATTAAATATTGGAAAATCATAACTAAAAATTCTAAAATCTAAAAAATCTACCACTTCATGACGGATTAGTCTATCAATAAAATTACCGATTGCACCACCCGTAATAAGTGAAAAAGTTAAAATATCAAATTTAGTTAATGAATTTTTTTGATTATACATATAGTAAAAAAGTATTGCCAAAAATAATACCGTTACCGCTAAGAAAAATAATCTACTGTCTTGTAAAATTCCCCAAGCAGCTCCTCTGTTTCTATGAGAAGTAATATTAAAAAAATTAGATATAATTTCTGAACTTTGACCTAAAGTCATTTTCTCTACAATATAGTACTTACTTCCTTGATCAAATAAAATAAAAGCAAGCGCGAATATAAAAATATATAGCATAATTTTACTTCTCCTTATTATAATTAAATTAATAATTTTTCTAATTCAGGATCAATAATTTTTTCACCTCTTGCAGGTAATTTATATCGACCCAAGTGAATTAATTGATGATGTATACGTCCCCAACTTTCCATAGGAAATATTGACATGAGCTTTTTCTCAACTTGAAGTGGGTTATCTTTTTTATCAGCTAATCCAAACATTTTCGCTACACGTTCTACATGCGTATCAACAGCAATAGCTGGTATATTAAATCCAACAGCAAGTACAACATTTGCTGTTTTTCTTCCAACACCCGGCAATGTTTCTAATTCTTCTCTAGTTTTTGGAATATTATAATCATATACATCTCTTAACATATTAGCCATACCCACAATATTTTTTGATTTAGCTTTATATAGCCCAAGTGTTCGTATGTGTTTTTCTATATCTTCTACTCTAGCATCCGCATAATCATCTATTGTTTTATAGTGCTTAAATAAACTAACTGTAGCTCTATTTACATATTCATCTTTACATTGTGCAGATAAAAGAACAGCTATAATTAGTTCTAAATTATTAGAAAAATTTAGTTCGCAATCTACATTTGGAAAAACTTTATCGAGATATTCCATAATTTGTTGTGCTTTTATCTTTTTTTCTTTATTTGTTAAACCAGTCATAACCTAACTTACTCCCTCCTTGATCTTCATCATCAATTTGAGATACCTTATTATTTAAAATTCCATTAACATAGCTTATATTCCTAGAAATACTTAGAGCCTCATCTATATCTTTTTTTGTATATTTCTTATCAAACCATGATGTAACTATATCTAATTCCTTTGATGTTAACACTTTTGTTGTTACTCTTTCCACTAATTTTAAAAGTTCTCTTAACGTATAGTACCTATCATCTTTAGTAAAAATAAGAAACTCTATTTTATTATCATTAGCTAATCTGATAACTTTTTTATTCAATAAATTATTTATTTGTTCAAAAATATCTTGTTCAGATAAATTTAACGCGACCGCAAAGGAATTAACAGAAAATAGTTTTTTCCCTTGTTCTGTTAAATAACTTATCTGAAGAAGGAACATAGCCTCTTCTTCAGATAAGTTAAAATTCTTATAATTCATTAAAAAATCAGCATCAACTAACAAACCGTTTGTATTGATATTGATCATAGCTAGATACTCCTATGGTGTCAGCCTGTTTAATAAACGAGGGAAAGGTACTGTTTCGCGAACGTGACCATTTCCAGTAATCCAAGCTACCGTTCTTTCAAGACCTAAACCAAATCCTGCATGTTCTACAGAACCATATTTACGTAAATCTAAATACCATCCATATGCATCAAGATTAAGGTCATGTTTTTTAATATTTTCTAATAGTTTATCATAATCATCTATACGTTGAGAACCACCAATAATTTCACCATATCCTTCTGGCGCAATAAGGTCTGCACATAATACTACACCTGGTTCTTCTGGATCTTCTATCATATAAAATGGTTTTATATCTAGTGGCCAGTGAGTAATAAATACTGGTTTATTATAGCTATTAGCAATAAATGTTTCATGAGGAGAACCAAAATCATCTCCATACTCTATATCATCAAAACCATTATCTTTTAATAATTTTATCGCATCTTTATATCTAATACGTGGAAACTCTCCGCGGGCATTGTTAAGAGCTTCTAAGTCACGACCTAAAATTTTAAGTTGGTCTTGACATTTTTCAAGTACTTCTGTTAATAAATAATTTACGTATGCTTCTTGTAATGCTAAACTTTCTGCATGATTACAGAAGGCCATTTCTGCTTCAATCATCCAAAATTCAATTAAATGACGACGAGTTTTAGATTTTTCTGCTCTAAATGTAGGCCCGAATGAAAAGACTTTTCCGAACGCCATTGCAGTCGCTTCAAGATACAGTTGCCCTGATTGAGAAAGATAGGCTTCCTCATCAAAATATTTAGTATTAAAAAGTTCTGTTGTTCCTTCTGGCGCTGAAGAAGTAAGGATAGGTGGATCTGTTTTAATAAAACCTTCCTTCTCAAAGAAATCATATGTTGATTTTATAATTTGATTTCTTATTGTTAAAATAGCATGTTGTTTTTTAGAACGAATCCAAATATGACGATTATCCGCTAAAAACTCTACTCCATGCTCTTTTGGAGTTATTGGATAATCAATAGCTTCTGAAATGACCTCAAAACTTTCGATTTCCAACTCAATTCCTGATAGTTCACGATCATTTTCTTTAACTAATCCAGTCACTTTTAAAGATGTCTCTTGTGGTAAATGACGTAATTGTTGATATTTTTCTTCTCCAAGACTCTCTTTTAAGGCAATAGCTTGAACAAATCCTGCTCCATAACGTAATTGGAAAAAGGCAATTTTTCCACTACTTCTTTTGTTAGCAATCCAAGCTCCAAGAGTCACTTTTTCTCCTAATTTCTCTTTTAAGTTACTGATATTCAACTTAGAATACCTCCTCCATTATTAATATTTTTTAAATTACAATTTCTTCTAAATCATTTTGATTAAAAGAAATTTTTACAAATTTTAATATTATTAGTTATATACAAACTACACAAATTATACCACAAAAATAAAGAATTTTAAATGGTCCTGTTTTAAGTTTTTGATTAATATTCTAAATCTTTAAGAATAACAATAGTATCAAAAAGATTCTTCAGATAATACTTATAATTTAAAATATCTTTAGTAGCATAACACCTACATATTACTTTATTATTTTTAATAACATCCGTATACAATTGAGCAAAACTGTCTTTTAATGAAAAATTAATATATTTAACATACGTTTTTCTTTCTCTTTTACTAAAGTAAAGATTTTTATACTTAGTACTCTCAAAAACATAAAGTACCGATCCCGAAAATTTTGAAGACATTAATTCTTTTTCGTCTTTAATATAAATCAAAGATACCTTGTTTGGCATATCTAAGTATTGATAGTCGTGTCTATTAATAGTATTTATAAGAGTTTTAACTTTTTTATCATCTATTACCAATAATACTAGTGTAGATTCTTGGTAAAGAATATCAAATGTATAATTGTTTTTTTCATTTAGCAGAACTTTCGTTAATTGTTGACAAAAGTTATAGGTACTGGGAAGTTTTGTACGAATATTTTTTATGCTATCTTGAAGCATAAGTATATCTTGTAAAATATAATCTAAACTTTCTTTATATAAGACTAAACTTTCTGATATATACATTTCATGTAAAAATTTAATAAGACTATCTAAATTTTCTTTAATTACTTTTAATTTTTTGTCACTTGGTTTTTGCGAAATAGCAATATTTAACTCAGTTATTACTGATTTATACCGATACTCTTTTATATTGTTTGAATCTAATTCATTTCCCAGTATTTTTTTATTTTCAAAAACTAATGTGCAATTAGAAAATTCATCGTTATTTAATATATATTCTAAATTATCATAATTAACGATAACATTAGACGCTCCTTTTGCTAACTGTTTTTTTTCATTAAAATAATAAGAATTAGAAGATAATTCCAAAGCTTCTCTACACTCTTCTAAATATAGTCTTTCCAAGTAAAGCAAATTTAACTCTGATAAATCTCCGTTAGTAGTTTCTAATATCCATATATATAATTTCACAAGCAACTTATATAGATTTAAATCATTTTTTTTAGAAAGTAAAGAAAAAATATCTAAGGATACATAATCACTCTTTTTCTTTAGAACTGTATAGTCGATTACATTAAACTTGCCGATATAATCATTAACATCAATTGAAGAAAACAATATTTTACACTTAGTTTCTTTTTCTTTATTTACTAATCCAAGTTTTTTAAATTTAACCCCATCATAAACTATGTAGTCTCCATTGTTATAAATAATATTTGAAGTTAAAGTGTTATTCCTATAATACTCAAAAAATAAAGCTATATTGCTATCTATTTTTTTTAACAATTTATATATGTTATTATAGTTTTCTTTCTGAATTATTGGTATTTTTAACGCTATAGTTTCTAATAACTTAGCTGTAGCTTTTACATCAATAACTGCATTATGATAATTATCGCTAGAATAAATATTAAGAGAGTCTGCCAAATCCGATAATCTATAGCTTGATTGTGTTGGTAAAAATAATCTAGCTAATTCTACAGTATCCAAAGACATTGAAGGAGAATACTCAATACCTATATCTTGAAAATGTTTTTTTAGTATTAAATAATCTGATTGTAGTCCGTGACATACTAAAATGCCATCTTTTATATATTCATATAATACTTTTGAAACTTTTCTAAAACTAGGTTTATCCCTTAATATTTCATTTGTTATTCCTGTTAAATCAGTTACAAAACTAGTTATATCGCTTTGAATAGGTTTTATGTAATAATTTATACTATTAATAACTCTAAAATTAAAATCTACCTTTTTTGCAGCAAACTGAATAATCTCTTTTTCTTCAGTCAACTCTATATCTACAATACAAAAGTATTTTCCTTTCAATTCTCTCACCTCACTCTCTTGCTAATTATTTATTATCACTTTATTTTTAAAAGAAAATCTATAATTTCTTCTTTTCTATTATTCAGTTTGTTTAAAAGTATATTTTTTTCTATTTGACTGATTATATCCTTAATCCATGGTCCTGGTTTTAAATTAATTATATCTATAATCTCTTTTGATGTTATTTCAACGTCATTAAAAGAATGTATTTTCAATCTAATATTAGCTATATATTCTTTTGTATAATATTTAAATAATTCTGAAACAAATTGAACATCATCTTTTCCATTGTTGTACAAAATAAGTTCTAGTGGTGTATTACTATCTAAAGCATATTTTATATTTTCATATTTCTTAATTTGTTTTATTTCAATATTTGATAATTTCAGTTTTTTCAGCTCAACTGAATCAATATTGTTAAAATAAGATAAATAATATAAACTCTGAGTAAAAGTATAAGGAGATAGGTCTTGATAAGTTTTTATATATTTAAAAAAAGGAATGTACTTATGTATTTCACTTGAAATCAATTTTTCTAAAGAATTTTCACATCCCACACCAGCTAATAACTTTTTAAATTCACTTACTATTCTCTCTACTGATACAAATTCAATTAACTTTGCATTTTTTTTAATAGCAAAAAAAGTACTTTCTTCTATTTCAAAATTTAGTTTTGATGAAAATCGAAAAGCACGTAACATACGAAGTGCATCTTCAAAAAATCTTTCATTTGGATTATTTACTGTTTGAATTAACTTTTTTTCAATATCAGTTATTCCGTTATGAAAATCATATATTTTCCCATTAGAGTCCATAGCCATAGCATTTATGGTGAAATCTCTTCTATCTAAATCTTCTTTTAGATTCCTCACAAATTCTACTTTATCCGGCACACGATGATTACTATAATCAGATTCAGTCCTGAACGTGGTAATTTCATAAGTTTCACCTTTAAAAATTACAGTAACCGTTCCATGCTGTAATCCTGTATCAATTGATTTACCAAATATTTCTTTCACTTGTTCTGGCAGAGCATTAGTCGTTATATCTATATCTGAAAAATCTACATCTAGCAAATAATCTCTAACACATCCACCTACAAAGTATGCTTCATAACCATTTTTTTCAAATATTTTTAAAATATCAATTGATTTACCAAATTTTTTCTCAAATATATTTTTCATACTATCCTTTCATAATTTTAAAAGGCTGGAGAAAATCCCCCAGCCTTATCATTTTAAAATTTATTTAGATAAGTTATAAGTATCGCGAGCGATCATAACTTCTTCGTCAGTTGGAATAACAAATGCTTTTACTTTAGAATTTTCTGTAGAAATTTCTGCAACTTTGCCTCGAACGTTGTTTTTCTCTTTATCTACTTCTACTCCTAAGAATGTTAGACCTTCTAATACTTCTTCACGTACCCATGTTGCATTTTCTCCAACACCTGCTGTGAATACAATAGCGTCTACTCCATTCATTGCTGCTGCATAAGCACCAATATATTCTTTAATTCTGTTAATATAAACCTCAACAGCTTCTGCTGCGTGTGGATTTGTATCTCTTACATCTTCTATATCACGTAAATCAGATGATAGAGCTGAAATACCTTTAAGTCCTGATTCAAAGTTGAAAATACGAACGATTTCTTCTAAAGATAATCCTGTTTTTTTAGCAATATATGGTATAGTTGCTGGATCAATATCCCCTGTTCTAGTTCCCATTACAAGCCCTGAAAGAGGTGTGAATCCCATTGATGTATCAAATGATTTTCCATATTTAACAGCACATATAGAAGCTCCATTACCGATATGGCATGAGATAGTTTTAAGTTCTTTAGGGTCTTTTCCTAATAATTCTGCCACCTTCTCACTAACGTATCTGTGACTTGTTCCGTGTGCACCATATTTACGAACACCGTATTTTTCGTAAAATTCACGAGGAACTGCATACATATATGTTGCTTTTGGCATACTTTGGTGGAATGCTGTATCAAATGTTAATACGTTTGGTACTCCTGGTAGTTCTTTTTGGAATGAACGTGCTCCTTTTATATTAGCTGGATTATGTAATGGAGCTAAGTCTTCTATAGAATCAACTTTTGCTAATTCTTCATCTGTAACTAATACTGATGAATCATAAAATTCCCCACCATGAACTACACGATGCCCAACTCCTTCAATTTCTTTAACATCATTAACTATTCCTAGTTTAGTTAATTTTTCAAGTAACATTTCTATTGCTACATCATGATTAGGAATATCTAGTGTTTCTTTAATTTTTTCACCATTGTATTCAATAGTAAACATACTATTTTCAATTCCTATTCTTTCAACTAATCCTTTAGTAATAACCTTTTCTTCAGGCATTTCGAATAATTGAAATTTTAATGATGAACTTCCTGAATTAATAGCAAGTATCTTTGTCATAAGTATATATCTCCTCTTACTTTTTTACATTATATCTACTATTATCTCATTAATTACATACAATTACAAGACTTTTTGTTAAATTAAATAATAAAAAATCAATAACTGGAATACGTTTACTTTATTCTAGTTATCGATTTTTAAAATATTAATCTATTTATCTCTTTTACAAAAGTATTTATGAAAATTCTTAGACTATTTTATCCTATTGATCCTTCCATTTCAAATGAAATTAATCTGTTTAATTCAACAGCATATTCCATCGGAAGTTCTTTTGTAAATGGTTCAATGAATCCCATAACAATCATTTCAGTAGCTTGTCCTTCATCAAGTCCTCTACTCATTAGATAAAATAATTGCTCTTCAGAAACTTTAGACACTTTGGCTTCGTGTTCTAGTGAGACATTAGAGTTCTTAATTATATTATACGGTATCGTATCAGAGGTTGAATATTCATCCAAAATTAATGTATCACATTCTATATTAGAACGAGAGCCCTCAGAATCTTTTCCAAAGTGAATCCACCCACGATAGTTGACTTTACCACCACGACGTGACATAGATTTTGAAACAACTGTCGAAGATGTACGAGGAGCTAAATGAATCATTTTTGAACCTGCATCAAGAACTTGGCCCTCACTCGCCATCGCAATAGACAATGTACTTCCGCTTGCGCCCTCACCTACTAGTACACATGCTGGATATTTCATAGTGAGTTTAGAACCTAGGTTTCCATCAACCCACTCCATTGTTCCATTTTTTTCAACAATTGCACGTTTTGTAACTAAATTATAAACATTAGTTGACCAGTTTTGAATAGTTGTATATCTAAAGCGAGCATTTTCTTTAATAAAAATTTCTACTACAGCAGCATGTAGTGAACTTGCTGAATATGTAGGAGCTGTACATCCTTCTACATAATGAAGAGAAGAATTTTCTTCTATGATAATTAATGTACGCTCAAATTGTCCCATTTTTTCACTATTAATCCTGAAATATGCTTGAAGAGGTGCTTCTATCGATACATTTTTAGGGCAATAGATAAATGAACCACCTGACCAAACTGCAGAATTTAGAGCTGCAAATTTATTGTCATTAAAATCAACCGCTTTTGAAAAATATTGTTTAAAAATTTCTTCATGATTTTTAAGCGCTGTATCTGTATCTTCAAAAATAATACCTTGCTCTTCAAATTGTTTATGCATGTTATGGTAAACAACTTCAGATTCATATTGAGCAGATACTCCTGCCAAGTATTTTTGTTCAGCTTCTGGAATACCAAGTTTTTCAAAAGTATTTTTGATTTCTTCTGGAACTTCATCCCAAGAACGTTCTGTCTTTTCTGAAGGTTTTACGTAATATGTCAGATCTTCAAAATCTATTTCCGATAAGTCTCCACCCCAAGTCGGCATTGGCATTCTATAAAATTCTTTTAAAGCGTTAAGACGAAATTCTAACATCCATTGTGGTTCTTGTTTTCTTTTAGAAATAGTTTCTACTATCTCTTTTGTAAGTCCTTTTTCAGTTTTGAATATAGAAACATCTCTGTCATGAAATCCATACTGATACTCGGTAAACATTTCTTCATTTTTATTCAATCCTATCACTCCTTTTTCTATTTTTTATTATCTTCCAATATTTTTTCTGTAATCTTCCATGCTAACGTAGCACACTTTACCCTAGCTGGAAGTTGCGATATATTTTGCAAAGCAATACTATCTTCTAGATTTTCTTCATTGAATTCAGTTCCCATAATCATATTTAGAAAATCATGAATTTTTTCATTTGCTTTTTGCACTGATAAACCTTTTAACTCTTCTGTCAACATTGAAGCAGAAGCTAATGATATTGAACATCCTGTACCTGTAAATTTAATATCTGTAATGACATTATTTTCTATTTTCATACTCACAGTAATTTTATCACCACAAGAAGGATTCAGCATTTCTAGCTTATAACTATCACTTAATTCCCCATTATTACGCGGATGTTTACTATGATCCATTATTACTTGTTTATATAAATCCTTTAAATTACTAAAACTCATTTTCAAAAAACTCCTTTGTTTCTTTTAGAGTTTGAATAAAGAAATCAACTTCTTCACGTGTATTATAGAAATATAAACTAGCACGTGCAACTGAATACACTTCTAATTTTCCTAGTAAAGGCTGAGTGCATTGATGTCCTGCACGAATACAAATTCCTTTCTCATCTAAAAAACTTGTAAGATCGTGGGGATGAACACCTGATAAATTAAATGATACTAGTGACACTCTATCTTTTGCATTTTTTGGACCATAAATTTCTATATTCTCAATTTTAGATAATTCAGAATACATATATTCTGTTAACTCTTTTGTATATTCTTCAATATTATCTAAACCTACAGCTTCTAGATATTTAATTGTGGCACTTAAACCTGCAGCTTGCGCTAAAAGAGGCGTACCTGCTTCAAATTTATCAGGAAGCTGAGCCCAAGTAGCTGAAGTTTCATCAACAATGCCTATCATTCCCCCACCAAACTCTACAGGATTGAATTTTTTTAGTAAAGATTTTTTACCATAAAGAACTCCAATTCCCGTAGGCCCACACATTTTATGAGCACTAAAAGCAAGAAAATCACAATTCATTTCAGATACATCAAGTTTCAAGTGTGGTACTGATTGGGCAGCGTCTACTACAAAATAAATATCTTTATCTTTCAGTAAATCTCCAATTTTATATACTGGATTAATAGTGCCTAGTACATTTGATGCATGGCAAATCGAAACTACTTTTGTTTTTTCAGTAATATATTCTTCTAACTGTTTTAAGTTAATTTTCCCTTCTTTATCAAACTCTAAATATTTTAAAGTCAAATTTTTACGAAGAGCCAATTGTTGCCAAGGAATAATATTTGCATGATGTTCCATATATGTTAATATAACTTCATCGCCTTCATTTATATCTTGTTCTAACATACGCACAATAAAATTTATACTTTCTGTAGTCCCACTTGTATAAATTATCTCTTCATAACTCTGAGCATTTATAAAGTTTTTAACTAACTCTTTAGATTCTTCATATATTTTTTCAGATTCATCTCCTAAAGTATAGACAGAACGATGGATATTTGAATTATAATTTTTGTAATAATCACTAATTGCATCAATTACTTGGATAGGTTTTTGTGTCGTAGCACTGTTATCCAAAAATACTAAATTGTTATTACGAATTTTTCTCTTCAATATAGGAAAATCTTCCCTATAACTAGATAAATTTCTCATTTTATTCACTCTCGTTATTATTGATTTTTTGATCTATTAATACAGTAACCAAGTCTTTAATCTTATCGACTGTTAATTCAGCAATAACAGGCGATAAAAAACCATGTACTAGTAATCTACTAGATTCTTTTTTTGTTAAACCTCGACTTTGTAAATAGTATAATTGTTCTTCATCAATACGCCCTAATGATGCTCCATGACCGGCCATAACGTCATTTTCATCAATTAATAACATTGGATTAGCATCGGCTTTCGCATCAGATGATAAAGTTAACATTCTAGAACTTTGATACGCATTAGAACCAGTTGCTCCTTTCACGATAAAACCTACACCGTTAAAAACAATATGTGATTTATCTAAAAGTACACCATGTTGAAGAATATCACCTTTAGAACTTAAACCTTGGTTAACTACCTCACTATTAAAGTAAGTTTTTTGCTCTTTTACTCCTAATGTCACAATTTTAAGATTAGCTTCTGAGCCATCTCCTAAAATATTTGTAGTATTATCATGATAAACATCAGCTTCGTCCATTGCAGCCACATTCCAATTAATTAAAGAATTTTTAAATGTTAATCCTCGTCGTAAAATAGTGCCACGTTTTTCTCTAGGTTGATTTGTAATAGAACTGTAGTTTATTTTAGCTCCTTCATGTGTTACAACTTCTGCTACAAAGCTAAATGGTGCTTTATCCTCTTTTGTAGTATTAATATAATTTTCAATAAAATTGAATGTTGAATTTTCTCCTACATTAATTGTAACATGATTAAATAAACTTTGTTCTTTGTCAGAAATCACAATATATTGAAGTGGTTCTTCAATAACAATATTTTCCTTTACATCAATAAATAATCCCGCATTCAATAATGTATAATGAACAGCTGTTACTTTGTTTTCAGCATAATCTACCACACTCATAAAGCTATCTTTTATATGATCATCATTCATTGCAGAAAAAATATCTTTAATAATTACTTTATCTCTATATTTTTCTGGAATACTAACATGAACTACTGTATTGTTTTTTTGAACTATTGCAAAATCATCTTGTTCAAGACCATAATTAGAAATATCAAGTGTATTCATCTCTTCTAGACGTAATGTAGAAAAATCTATATTAAATAAATTCCAGTTATCTAAATTCATAGACTCTAATTTAGGAAATGGTAATGTATAACTTCTGTATAACGCTAATTTTCTAGTATTTAAAAACCAAGTTGGTTCTTCTGTATTAGAAAAAATATTTTGCAAAGTTTTTATACTAAGTTTTAATTTGTTATTTTCCATATTACTTGACCTCTTCTTTTAACCAATCATATCCTTCTTTTTCTAAGCGAAGTGCAAGCTCAGGTCCACCTGTTTTTACAATTTTGCCATCCATTAGTACATGAACAAAATCCGGTTCGATATAATCTAATAATCGTTGATAGTGAGTAATAATTAGACAACCAAAATCGTCTCCACGCATTTTATTAACACCTTTAGAAACTATTTTCAAAGCATCAATATCTAATCCAGAATCAATTTCATCTAAAATTGCAAATTTTGGTTCTATCATCATCATTTGTAAGATTTCATTACGTTTTTTCTCTCCACCAGAAAAACCATCATTAACATAACGTTGAGACATTTTTAAATCCATTTCTAAAAATTCCATTGTTTGATCTAATTTTTTAATATATTTCATCAATGGCATATTTTCATCACGTTGTGCATTAATAGCTGATTTAATAAATTCAGAGGTTGGTACTCCCGGCACTTCTGATGGGTACTGCATTGCTAAGAAAAGACCTGCGCGTGCTCTTTCATCAACTTCCATATCAAGAACTTCTTCCCCATCTAGTAAAATACTTCCACCCTCTACTTCATACTTAGGGTGCCCCATTATTGCAGATGCTAACGTTGATTTTCCAGCTCCATTCGGTCCCATAACCGCATGAATTTCTCCAGATTTAATTTCTAAATTTAATCCTTTTAGTATATTCTTTTCATTTATTGATACTTGTAAATCTCTAATATCAAGAACTGACATATTTATTCCTCCATATTCTATAAAATTTAGTTAACAGATAAAATTTTTAATTAAAATTTTAAATTGTTACTCCATATTAACATGTTTTATTATAATCTTTTTTATATTAATTATCAAATTATTGGTTTAGTCCAATTGTATCCTTTTTCAAATATAAAATTCATAATTAATATATACTATTTTTTTAATATAACGCATTATATTTCACATAAATTTACTACTTAAAACTCTGGTTATTTAGAAAACTCCCACATCGCTATTATTTCTGTTTTTAATTCATCATATGACCACGCCTTCAGTGTGCGATTATAGCTATTAGGATCATTTATTATATAATTTCCACTGTTATCTTTACCAACTATTAAAATGATATGTCCCACAGTAGTAAATTTTCCAGGATGAACAGATGCAATTATCGGATTACCTCTATCAATAGCCTCATTAATTGACGCTTTTGATAATGATAGTTTTATTGATTTTAAATTATACTTTTCTGCTATAAAATCAAAGAAACTCCATTTTGTGCCTAATGATGTAAAGTATCCATTTGCATTTTCTATTTCTGAAATTTGTTTTGGTGTAATAGTTTCATCTTTTAACATACCGCTTAATGCCATAGCAACTACTGTAGGTCCACATCCTCCTATAGCAACATTAGTTCCACCCAAAACGTCATATGCCCAGCGTCTATCCCATTGAATGTAATATGGATATTTTCTTTTCAGTTCAACAGTTTCTCCATATTCAAAAGGAGTCCCCTGCTTACCATTTAAATATCCTAATATATATTCTTTGGTATCTTTGTTATTAGCATATAATTTTTTTTCGGCATCAGGCAATTGGTCTCTTTGTAAATATATAAGTTGCCCCAATAAGTTATAATGCGTATTTTCAAAAAGATTTTTGTCAACATCTTCACTTTTTACAATAAATGGTGTCGGATGTTGCGCGCCTCGTATTCCATCTCTTGCTTTTACTTTCTTTATATTGTTTGTAGTTGAACTTTCATTTGATTTCGTATCACTATTATATTTATCAGAATTTTTATTACTATAAAAAAATAAAATAAATGATAATGAAACTAGTACACAAATAATTGCTGTAACAACTTGACTCTTTCTCATAATATCCCCTTTCTATTTCGATCTTAAAACTAAAACTATACCTACACTAATAACAACAATATAACCAATAAAACTCTGAAGATCAGGTATTTCTCCTAAAACAATAAATCCTAAAATACCTGAAAATACAACTTGTGAATAATCAAAAGCTGCTATATTTTTTGCTGCCGCATATCTATAAGCAAAAGTGATTCCGTACTGCCCAATAGATGCACTTGCACCTGCTAAAATCAACATTGAGAACTGATAAAACGTCATTGCATGATAATCAAAAATTAAATATGGTAATAACATTAATGTTGATGTTAATGAAAAAAAGAATATAATAAATTCTCCAGAGATGTTATGTGTTCCTAAGTATCTTACACAAGTATATGCCATACCAGCAAAAAGAGCTCCAACTAATGCAGCTAATGCACCTGTGCTTATTAGGCCACTTCCACTAGGTTTTATAACCAACATTACTCCAAAAAAAGCAACTATTACCGCTCCTATCTGAAAACTCGTCATTTTTTCTTTAAAAAATATATAAGATAAGATTAGAATTACAAAAGGAGATAACTTTTGAATTATTGAAGAATCCGCTAAGCTTATATGAGTAATTGCATAGAAATTCAAAACTAAACCTATAGTTCCAAATATAGAGCGTCCTACTAAAACAGCCCATTCTTCTTTGCACTTTGGCGTAATTATATTAAAACGATGTTTAAATAACGGAATTGCAGATATAATAGCTGCTATAATATTTCTGAATATTCCCTTCTGCATAGAGGGTAAATCTCCTGAAAGTTTTACAAATAAGGACATAAGTGAAAATCCAAACCCTGCCATTATAATGCAAAAAATTCCCATTAAAATATTATTTTGTTTTTTCATGAATAAACCCTAATAAAGCGCAAAGTTGCACCATAGTCCTTTCTACATTTTTTGCTGCATTCTCTTTTATCATTGCTTTTTCTAGTGTACAAATACCCCTTTGTATAGAAAATGATGCATCAATAATAGTTTTTTCTTCATGGCCTAGTAAATCTATTTCATTATCTTTAATACTTCCAGCTAAAAAAATTACTTTTTTATTATATTTTTTTGCAATTTTTGCAAGTTCAATAGGTGCTTTCCCCATAAAACTTTGTCTATCTAACTTACCTTCACCTGTAATAAGAATATCAACTTCCGATATTTTCTTTTCTAGATTAAGATAATCTATCATAAAATTAGAACCCTTTTTTAGGTTAGAATTAGTAAACATGAGAAAAGCATATCCTAATCCACCCGCAGCACCACTTCCTGCTATACGAGACAAGTCTTTAGAATATTTTTCCTTAACTATATTTGAAAAATTCTTCACATAATTATCTACAATTTCAAATTCATCATCTTTTAATCCTTTTTGTTTAGAATAAATATAAGTTGCACCTTTTACACCATATAATGGATTTGTGACATCGCATATTATTGTGAATGATGCTTCTTTTAATTTCGGATTAACATTCTCTTCTATACACACTATTCTCTTCAAGTCACTGATTCCATGTTGACAATATTTTCCATTTTTATCAATAAACTTATAACCAAGTTCCGTCAACATACCAATTCCACAATCGTTAGTTGCTGTACCTCCTAACCCAATTATAAAATGTTTTATCCCATTATTTAGCAAATAATTTATAAGTTTCCCTAGTCCGACTGTAGTAGTTTTATATGGATCTTTTTCTTCGTCAGTTAAATGCTTTAATCCTATTATTTCTGCTACTTCTATTACTGCTTCTTTTCTGTAATTGTTAATTAAATACTCCGCTCTTATTTCTTTTCCTAAAGCATTAACTGTGATAAAACTTTCTTTAGTAAAGTCTTTAAATAGTGCTAAAAAGCCATCTCCACCATCTGCTATAACTTGGCTACTAACATTAACACTAGGTATAATCTCGTAAATTTTTTTAGTAACAATCTCCCTGAGTTCTTCAGAAGAAAGAGATCCTTTAAACTCATTAATAGCAACTAAAATGTCCATTTTAAACACCTCTTTTTCATGTTAATTATGATACTCTAAAACTATTTTATCATCTATTATACTTTTTTAAAATACTCTACGTTATAATTTTTATTCTAAAATTTTATATATAAAATTTACACAAATACTTTAAATATAGTCCTTTTTTTAGTATAATGATTATGTAAAGTGATTTGCACTTTATAGAGAACTTTGAATAATATTCAGAGTTGGGCTAAATTTATTCTTAACTTAGTTAAGAAATAATACAGTTTTGATTTATATATTGCAGTACAAACTACTTTTAATAAAGTAATCCTCATGTTTGTGCCAGTAAGCTGCATTTGTATCATAATATATTATAACTAATTAATGCCCTCTTTCTCTAAGTTTTAATATTTAAAACTGTATAGCACCACGAAGTTTACCCCTAAACTATCGTGGTTTTTTATATCTAAATTATAAACTAATCTTTATAATATATAATACAAAACAAAATGATTAGCAATCGTTTTATTGATTACTAATCATTTTTTCTTATTTATTTCTTTTTAATAAATAATTAGAAAAATCTTCTAATTCACAATTTTTTAATTTTCTGGCTATTTCTATGGCTGATGTAGTATGTTTCTCTAATAACTCTTCGCATTGTTCAATGCCGTAAAAACTAAGATAGGTTATCATATCCTCATCACTCGGTAACTTACCGATATTTTCAAAATCTCCATAATAATCAAGAATATCATCTTTAATTTGATATGCTATTCCTAACTCTTTACCAAAAGAATTTATATCACTTAATTCTTCTACTTTACCTGCAATTTGACATGCAAAATCAAGAGGTAATTCTATTAGTTTTCCTGTTTTTAAACTATGCATTCTGCGAAGATAGTCTGCATTAACCTCATATTCTTTTTGTTTAATATCGTAAATTTGTCCTGCAATCATTCCCATTGCCCCAGAATAATTAGCAAATTGAGAAATTAATTTCACTTTTAAATCTGGTTTAATATTAGCATTGCTTAATACTTCAAATGCCAAGGTTAACATAGCATCTCCTGTAAGTACCGCAACATCTTGTCCAAAGACTTTATGATTAGTTAATTTTCCCCAACGATAATCATCGTTATCCATTTCTGGAAGGTCATCATGAACTAATGAATATGTATGAACTAATTCAATTGCTAATGCCACATCAAAGTATTCAGTAAAATCCTCTCCATAATATTTTAGTAAATATAAAAATGACAATGGACGAATCTTCTTACCATCATTAACTAAAGAATAAGAAATAGATTTTTTTAACAATTCTGGCATATCTGTTTTTTCTATATACTTCCTTGCAAAATCGTTTAGTATATCTTTATTTTCATCTATAAAAACTTGAAATTTATTCATCTTTTTTGAAATCCTTAGCTAATTTTGTTACTTCCTTCTCTGCATTTTCTATAATAATATTACAGTTTTTGATTAGTTCTATACCTTCTTTATAACGATTAAGAGAATCTTCTAAAGATAAATTCCCTTCTTCTAATTCTAGAACTATTTTCTCTAAATTTATTAAATTAGTTTCGAAATTCTCTTTAGCCATTATTTTACTCCTTCTTCTATTATGTCCGTCACTTCACATTCAACTATTCCATCTATTAGTCGAATCGATAAATTATCTTTTCTATTAACCTCATGTATTGACACTATTTTTTTATTATCTGAAAACGTAATAGAATAACCCTTTTTCAAGATGTTAAGAGGAGAATTTGCTTCTAAACGTTCCACTTTTCTAGAAAATTTCTCTTTATGCTTTACCAAAACATCTATATTTTTTATTTTTTCACAAGTATATGATAAGTTAAGTTTCTTATCTCTTAAGTTACTTTCAATTACTCTTGATAAATCTCGCTCAAACAATGATATTTTTTTTCTGTATTCAACATAAATATTATCATGATTTTTAAAATATGGATTCTCTATACTATTTTGCACTCTATTTTTATAACCTTGTATAATAAAATTAATTCTATTATATAATTTATCTTTATTGAAATTTAATCTGTTTTTTATATCTTCAATATTTGGCGTTACGAGCTCTGCTGCGGCTGTAGGTGTAGAGGCCCTCTTATCTGATACGAAATCAGCTAAAGTTGTATCTGTTTCATGTCCTATCCCAGTTACTATTGGAGTCTTACAATTAAAAATTGCTCGAATCACTTCTTCTGTATTAAAACTCCACAAATCTTCAATTGTACCGCCTCCACGACCTAAAATAATTACATCATTATTATCCTCATCGGCCAACTTAATATTTTTCACAATATCTTGAACTGAAGCCTCACCTTGTACAAGTGTAGAATAAACATTTATGTTAGCGATAGGAAAACGACGCTGAATAGTCCTTGTTATATCTTGAATAGCAGCACCAGTTTGGGCTGTTATCACTCCGATATTTTGGCTGAACTTGGGAATTGATTTTTTGTACTGTGGTGCAAATAATCCCTCTTTCTCAAGCTTTTCTTTTAGTTCTAAAAACTTTTGATACAGTTCTCCTATGCGATCTTTTTTTATATCTAATACAAGAAGATTATACTCTCCTCTCGGATAATAAAAATTGACTTTTGATTTTATTAAAACTGTATCGCCGTCTTTAAATTCAAGATTTTTAGCTCCAAACCACACAGCATTTATTCTTGTATTCTCATCTTTTATAGAAAAATACATATTGTTATTATTGTGTAGTTTCAAATTTGAAATTTCACCTTTTATATATATTTCACTTAAGTACGGATCTAATAAAAATTTTTTTTCTATATATTTATTTAAGGCTGTTACAGTTAAATATGTTCTTTCTTCCACTAGGTTTTACCTCTTATTTTGTTGAAGTTTCTACTATCCCTTTTAAAACACCATTGATAAATTTATAGCTTTCATCTTTTTCACTATACTTTTTAGATAACTCCACTGCCTCATTGATAGAAACCTTATATGGAATATCACTATATAAGATTTCATATGCTGAAATACGTAATATCTGTCTATCCATTTTAGAAAGACGATCAAGTTTCCAATCTTTCAAATTATTACTAATTACATTATCAATTTCCTCAAGTTTATCAATAATTTCAGTTAGAGTATTATTAACATAGC
>ERZ773035.687-NODE-687-length-26916-cov-10.188526_pt1 | contig 26916 bp, 26 predicted proteins | sample MGYA00511487_ERZ773035 | MGnify/ENA primary metagenome ERZ773035 (study PRJEB29015, sample SAMEA2737985) | human oral metagenome | biome: human oral; feature: human-associated habitat; material: dental | place: China | collected 2024 ...
CCCGAAGGGGACTTGAACCCCTGACCTCCGCCGTGACAGGGCGGCATTCTAACCAACTAAACTACCGGGCCATCCATCGCCTTCCGTAAGGTCGGCAACAGATACTATTATACAGAGCGATGGGTGGCTTGTCAAGGAATCTGAAAGAAATATTTCCCTCCCGCTTCCCGTGAGTGCCTGCGCTCGCGTTTGCGCTGATTGCTCGACGCAAACCCGCATAGCCTTTCAGAAGTGACCGAACAAAAGCAACTGAATCATAGTTGCATACAGCACTCCATTCTGCTATAATCTCCTTGAGGTGAAATCATGCCTACAAAAGAGATACTGCTTGAAAAGATCTGCAGGAAACCCGCACCCGTGAATTTCACGGTGCGTGAGCTTGACGCCTTGATGAAGAAATGCGGCTGTGAAAAATTCCAAGGCGGAAGAGGTTCCGGCATCGGTTATTTTCATACGGCAAGCAAGCGCATCCTGCAATTTGACGGCCCGCATCCCAGAAAAGAACTTTATCGGTATCAAATCAAGAAAGTCCTTGCGTTCTTGAAAGACATCGAGGAAATTTAAGGAGGATTCATCATGAATCTGTTGGAGTACAAAGGCTACCATGCGAAAATCTCGTTCGATGCACAAGACGCGCTCTTCATCGGCGAAGTGTTCGGCATCAACGACTCACTGAATTTTCATGGCGCGAGCGTCGCTGAACTGAAAGATGCTTTCCATCATTGCATTGACAATTATTTGGATGTCTGCAAAAAGATTCAAAAGACTCCCGATAAGGAATTCAAAGGCACTTTCAACATCCGAATCCCGAGCGATCTTCATCGAAAGCTGGCGCTGGAAGCGACGAGGCATGATGTGTCCTTGAACCAATTTATCAAGGATGTCTTGACGCAGGCAACGACGGTGCCGCAGACATGAGCTGTTTCTCTCTAGGGAAAAACCATGATGCTTCCATAAGACAAAAGCGCACTCCCCGGAAATCGGGAAGTGCGCTCCTTCTATCTTGGGACGATGGTGAAAAATTCGCCGTCGTTCCTTTTTTAGTTGTTGAAGATATTCCTCAGCGCCTGCTTGTTGACGTCGCGGTTGAGCTGTGCGAGGTGCTTCGTGAGCTTGATCTCCTTCGGGCAGGCCTTCTCACAGTTCTGGCTGTTGCCGCAGCTCGTGATGCCGCCCTTGCCCATGAGGGCTTCGAGGCGCTTCGGCTCATCGAACTTTCCGAGCGGATGGAGGTTGAAGAGCAGCGTCTGCACCGTCGGCGCAGGTCCGATGAAGTCGGACTGCGGGCCGACGTTCGGGCACGCCTCAAGGCAGCAGCCGCACGTCATGCAGTGCGAAATCTCATACGTCGTCTCCGCCGTGTAAGGATTCTGCAGCGGAGCATCGGGGTTGTCCCACGAGCCGTCGATCTCGATCCAGCCATGGATGCGCTTCAGGCTCTCGAACATGACGGAACGATCGATGAGGAGGTCGCGGATGACGGGGAAGGTGCGTGCCGGCGCGAGCGTGATCGGCTGCTCAAGCTCGTCGACGAGCGAGCAGCAGGCCTGACGCGCCCTGCCGTTGATGACCATCATGCAGGCGCCGCAGACCTTCTCTAGGCAGTTGCACTCCCAGTTGACGGGTGCGACCGTCTTGCCGTCGACCGTCACAGGGTTCTTCTGGATCTCCATCAGAGCCGCGACGACGTTGAGGCCGGGACGATAGTCGACATCGAATTCCTGCTTGTAGGGGCTGGCGTCAGGGCCATCCTGGCGCTCTATGATGAATCTTACTTTCTTCTGTTCTGCCATTTGCTATCTCCTCCTCTTACTCTTTCTTCGCTACCGCGTAGTTACGCGCACGCGGCTTGATGAGCGAATGATCGAACTCGTCGTAGCTGACGATCGGCTCTTCCGTCTTTGGGTCGTAGTCGACGATGGAGATGCGCATGAAGTTCTTGTCGTCACGCGGCATGAAGACGAGCTCGTCGCCGTCCATCATGCGCTTGCCGTTCGCGTCGAGGGCGATCTTGGCATGAGCGCCGCGGCTCTCGTCGCGGCAGCGAGCCGCCTTCGTGATGCACATCGCGTAGAGGATCATATTGCGCAGCTGGCGCACGAACATGGCTTCCTGGTTCGCCCAATGACCGCGATCCGTCAAGCCGATGTTGTCCCAACGCTTGAGGATTTCCTTGAGCTCCACGAGGCACTGGTCGAGGCCGTTGTTGTCGCGCTCGATGGAAACATATTTGTACATGAGGTCGCCAAGCTCGTGGTGGAGTTTGTGCGCGTTCTCAGGACCGTCCATCTTGAGGATGCCTTCGAACTGGTCAACGACTTCCTGACGCGCCTTGTCAAGCTCCGCCTGTGTGAGGGCGTCGCCAAGCTCGCCGGACTTCGCCATACGCATGGCTTCAGGACCAGAGACCGTGCCGGAGTAAGCAGCGGAAAGGAGCGAGTTCGCACCGAGGCGGTTCGCGCCGTGATACTGGTAGTCGCACTCGCCCGAGGCCATGAGTCCCTTGATATTCGTGTGGTGCAGGCGGTCGACCCAGATGCCGCCCATCGAATAGTGGACGGACGGGAAGATCTCCATCGGCACCTTGCGCGGATCTTTTCCGACGAAGTCCATGTAGATTTCGAGGATACCGCCGAGCTTGTGCTCCAGGTAATGCGGATCGATATGCGAGAGGTCGAGGTAGACGCGGTTCTCGCCGTTGATGCCCAGACCCATGTGCACGCAGACCTTGAAGATAGCACGCGACGCGACGTCACGCGGCACGAGGTTGCCATATGCCGGATACATATCCTCAAGGAAGTACCAGGGCTTGCCGTCGCGATAGACCCAGACGCGTCCGCCTTCACCGCGGCACGCCTCGCTCATCAGACGGTTCTTGTCGGAACCCGGAATCGCCGTCGGATGAATCTGGATGAACTCGGGGTTGCCGATGTGTGCGCCCTGCTGATAGACAGCGGAAACGGCCGAGCCGTTGCAGATCGTCGAAGCCGTGCAACGGCCGAACACCTGGCCGGGCCCGCCCGTCGCGAGGATGACGACGTCGGCGGGGAACGCCTTGATCTCCATCGAGTTCATGTTCTGCGCGACGATGCCGCGGCAGATGCCGTCCTTGTTCTTGATGATGCGGATGAATTCCCAGAACTCATACTTCTTGACGCCACCCTTGACTTCCCAGCGGCGAACCTGCTCGTCGAGCGCATAGAGGAGCTGCTGCCCCGTCGTCGAGCCGGCAAAACAGGTGCGCTTGTTCTTCTGACCGCCGAAGTTGCGCAGATCGAGGTTGCCTTCCGGCGTGCGCGTGAAGGGAACGCCCATGCGGTCGAACATCTTGATGAGCTTCGGCGCCGCCTCGACCATGCCCTTGACCGCGACCTGATCGGCAAGGAAGTCGCCGCCGTAGACCGTATCATCGAAGTGCTCGTAAACGCTGTCATGCTCGCCCTTCGAGTCCATGCAGGCGTTGATGCCGCCCTGCGCACACAGCGAGTGGGAGCGCTTTACGGGGCAGTAGGAAAACAGGTCGACTTCGCCGCCGAGCTCACAGACCTTGATGGTCGCCATGAGACCCGAGAGACCGCCGCCTACAATAATGATTTTTTTCTTTTCAGCCATGTAGGTTCTCTCCTTATCTATACATCACAATCAATCGATCAATGCATGGGAACGAAGTAGCTCACCATGAAAGCAATCGTCACGAGGCTCAGAGCCGCGCAGAGCATCATGGAGAGAATGCCCGCCACCTTCTGCGCGCGATGACCCTTGACGACGCCCCACGTCATGAGGAAGGTCGCGATGCCGTTCGTGAAATGGAAGATCGCCGCGAGCATGCCGATGAGGTAGAGGACGAAGACGATTGGGCTGCTCGTGACGTAGCTCTGGATCAGTTCATAGGTGATCGGCGTGCCGAGGACACCCTTGACGTAGCAGCGCAAGTAACCGACGTGCCATACGAGGAAGACGAGCAGGAACCATGCCGTCCAGCGCTGGAAAGCAAAATTCCAGTTGTTGAGGTAGCCATACTTCGTCGGGTTGTTCTTCGCCTGCATGCAGATGTAGATGCCATAGATCGCATGGAAGAGGAACGGGATGGCGACGGCGCCGACCTCAAGTCCGAGGAAGATTGGTTTCGGAATCAGCTCCATCATGGCGAGCTTGCCATTCAGGGCTTCAGCACCGCCCAGAGCCGAAGCATTAGTGAGGATGTGCTCCATGAGGAATCCTCCGAGTGCCAGCAAGCCGACCAGGGAATGCAGGCGGCGGGCGTAAAAAGTTGTGTTAATCATTCTATACCTCCTATAAATTCTTTGCGCCCCGCATCGTGCGGGGGCGGATTACAGGAAGCGCCGATAAGTTCAGCGCCTCCCATGAAAGCGCCAAACAGGCGCTTTCTATAACTTACGATACGGCGCCTGGCCAATCTCGTAGAAGTTATTCCCCTCGCAGTCGATGCCGACGATCGCCGGAAAGTCGACAACGGTCAGACGAGCCACAGCCTCCGGGCCGAGTTCCGGATAGGCGAGCACTTCGTACTTCTTGACGGACTTGGCGATCAGAGCCGCCGCGCCGCCGACGGCGACGAAGTATGTCACGCCGTTCTTCTTCATCGACTCGATGACCTTCGGGTCACGCGATCCCTTTCCGATCATGCCCGTGATGCCCTGTTCAAGCATCGTCGGCGTGTAGGCGTCCATGCGGCCGGCAGTCGTCGGGCCGCACGAGCCGATAGGATCGCCGGGCTTCGCAGGCGTAGGTCCGAGGTAGTAGACGATTTCATTCTTCCAGTCCACGGGGAGCTTCTCGCCGCGTGCCAGAGCTTCGCACATGACCTTGTGCGCCGCATCGCGTGCGCTGATGATCGTGCCTGTGATGAGCACGCTGTCGCCCGCCTTGAGCTTCTTGGACTGCTCCACGGTAAACGGTGTTTCGATACGAATCTTTTCAGCCATTTTTCTTATCCTCCCATCCCGAGCAATTAAAGGACGCGATCCTTGTGGCGCATCGCATGACAGCAGATCGTGACGGCCACGGGCAGTCCCGCGATGTGCGTCGGGCCCCATTCGATGTTGACGGCGAGAGCCGATACGGAGCCGCCTAGCTGAGGGCCGATGCCCGTCTTGTTGATCATCTCAAGAAGCTCGCCTTCGAGCTTCGCGTACTCGGGCATGGGGTTGCGCTCGTTGATGGAGCGCACGAGCGCCTTCTTCGAGTAGTAAGCGGCGCGGTCCATCGTGCCGCCGATGCCGACGCCGACAACCATGGGAGGACAGGGATTGCAGCTTGCGTGCAGGATGATGTCGAGCACGGCCTTCTTGACGCCTTCGACACCATCCGCAGGAACGAGCATCTTGACGCCCGACTTGTTCTCGCTGCCGAAGCCCTTGGGTCCGACCGTGATCTTGAGCTTGTCGCCCGGCACGATGCGCGTGTAGATGACGGCAGGCGTATTGTTCTGCGTGTTCTTGCGGTTGAACAGCGGCTCGGCGACGACGGACTTCCTCAGATACCCTTCCGTATAGCCCTTGGCGACACCGGCATTGACCGCCTCTTCGAGATCGCCGCCTGCGATGTGCAGATCCTGACCGATCTCAAGGAAGACGATCGTCATGCCGGTGTCCTGACAGATGGGGCGATCCTCGGCCTTGGCGATCTCCGCATTGCGGATGATCTGGTCGAGCACGTCGCGCCCTACCGGCGACTCCTCTGCCTCGCGTCCGCGCTTCAAAGCCTCGTAGACGTCGTCCGGCAGATAGTAGGCAGCCTCTTTGCACATCTCGGCAACGGCTTCCGTAATCTGTTTCGCTTCGATTGTACGCAAGATAAACCCTCCCATAAGAAATTGTAATACTCACATAGCTTCATCATATCATATTTTCATCGCACATTCAACACCGAAACCCTTGTGTTTCTTGAGTTTCTGCAGAGAAAAAGATGAATCCCGTTCGCTTTTTTGCATGCCGAAAACCGGCGAAAAAGTGACCGGAATCCCCTTCCAATATTCCTTTCGTGCACTTGCCAGCAAGCCCTCTGCCGTCAAGCTCTTCCCAAGCGGATGAGTTCGACCTGCGGCGGCTTCCCCGTCTCAAGCTCGGCGAGCATGAAGGAAGGACGCGCCTCATCGCGCGGACGCGCCACGCTTCCGGGGTTGAGGACATGAACATCTCCCGTGACCTCCTGCGCCACATGCGTATGACCGTAGACGGCAATGTCCGCCTGCGCCTCCTTCGCCGCTGTCACCAGCATTTCAAGCGTCGAACGCACGCCGTAGATGTGACCGTGCGTGAGAAAGATGCGGTGTCCTGCCGCTTCGACAACGATCTCGTCGGGCGTCTTGCCGTCGGGCCAGTCCGTGTTGCCCGCGACGTTTTCCACGCGCACCGCCGAGACGAGCGCGAGGTACGCCGCATCGGGAACGCAGTCTCCCGCATGAAGCCAGAGGTCGACCTTGCCCGCACGTTCCACAGCGCGATCGATCGCGCGGCGGTCGCCGTGGCTGTCGCTCATAATGCCGATCTTCATGTGAGATGCTCCTTCATCTGCGCCGCCATGAGACGAAGCGCTGCGCCGCGATGGCTGACCGCCTGCTTTTCAGAAACCGTCAGTTCCGCCAGCGACTTGCCGCTCGCGAGATAGAAATACGGGTCATAGCCGAAGCCGCCCGCACCGCGCGGCTCTTGGCGCACGCGTCCGACACACGTCCCTTCAGAGATGAGTTCCGTGCCGTCCGTGTCGTGCAGGACGAGCACGCAGCGAAAAGCGGCAGCAGATTCGACAGCCCCCCTCTTTTGAAGCTCTGCCACGAGCTTCTCGTTGTTCGCCGCATCATCGTGCCGCCCCGAGTAACGCGCCGAGTGAACGCCCGGTGCACCGCCCAAGACTTCGACTTCCAGTCCCGAGTCGTCAGCAAGGCACGCGCATCCCGTCCTTTCTGCATAAAAACGCGCCTTGATGCGCGCGTTCCCCTCGAAGGTCGAAGCGTCCTCAACAGCATCGGGAAGCTCCCCAAAATCCTTGAGGGTCAAAAGCTCCACGGGGAGCTTTTGAAAAGCTGCAAGGATTTCCTTCACCTTGCCCTCATTCTTCGTAGCGACTACGATCTTCTTCATCCGATTCGCCCCACTTTCCAGACGAGCTCGCCGCCAAGCGCGTCCTTTTCTCTTGCTATCAATTCGTCGATGCCCTTTTCCGCCAGCGCGAGGAGCGCCTCCATCTCCTTGCGTGAGAAGGGCCGCCCCTCGCCCGTGCCCTGCACCTCGACGAAGTCATAGGCGCCCGTCATCACGACGTTCATATCGACGAGCGCCGTGCTGTCCTCCTCGTAGCAAAGATCGAGGATCGGTTCGCCGTCCTTCGCGAGACCGACGCTGACCGCCGCGAGGAAATCTTTCACAGGGAACGCCTTACCCTTCTCATAGAAACTCGCGCACGCCTCTACGAGCGCGACGAAAGCGCCCGTGATCGCCGCCGTACGCGTGCCGCCGTCCGCCTCGATGACATCGCAGTCCAAGGCGATCGTGCGCTCGCCGAGCGCTGCAAGATCAACGACGGAGCGCAGCGAGCGGCCGATGAGACGCTGGATCTCCTGCGTGCGCCCCGACTGGCGGCCTTGGCAGGCCTCGCGTGGCGTGCGCGTCGAAGTCGCACTCGGCAAGAGCGCGTACTCTGCCTTGATCCAGCCCGTGCCCGTGCCGCGCAGAAAGTACGGCACGCGATCTTCGACGGACGCAGCGCAGATGACGCGCGTGCGTCCCATCTCGATGAGCACCGAACCCGCCGGCCCCTTTTGGAAGCCTCGCGTGATCTTCGACGGACGCAGCGCGTCAGCGGCACGTCCGCGTATTCTCTGCATAGCGCATGTTCCTCTCCTCTCACGGGAAAAGGGCAGGGCGCCAAGCCCTGCCCCTCTTTATCCCTCCTGATATTGCCGGAAGTTCTTTATGATGCAGATCGGCGTCTTCTGCGAAGCGTTGCCGAACGGGTTGTCAATGAGGAGCTTCGCGACGAGCTCGCCCTTCGTGCCGTCTGTCACGCCGACGATGCGCGAGCGCTTGAGATCGTTGACATCGGCGATGACGGCGCCGAAGCAGCCGAGCCTCTCTTTGAGACGCGCGACGACATCCTCCGGATCGCGCGGCCCGTAGACGATGTGCTTGTCAAAAGGCGGCATCGTGCCCGTCACATCGTCGATGAGCGCCGTCTGCTCGCCGCCCCATTTATAAAAAAGGCCGCTCTTTCCCACGATCTTTCCCAAAGATCCCGCGAAGAGCGCGGCAGCGACGCGCCACTTGCCCTCGACGTTCATCAAGGACTGCATGCCGTGCGGACTCGCTAGGCTGCCGATATCCGGGATGAAGCGGCAGCAGAACTGCGCGAGGCAGGAGATCTTCAGATCCTCGGGACGCACGATGCGTCCCTGCGTGATGGCGACGACGCTCTCTGCCACAGAAATCACGTCATCCTCGCCGATCTTGCCGCGCGTATACCTCTCCACGCAGTCGATGATGTCATCCCTGTCCGTCAGAATTCGCGTGGGAACGGGCAGAATCTCTACTTTCTCTTTCATGTTCGCCCCTCCTCAATCGTCCGCCAGCGTCACGCCGACGAGCGCGGCAACCTCCGCCGCATGCACGGGAATCGTCACTTTTGAATAACGCCACGGCCGTCTGCCTGTCTCCTGATAGATGAGCTCCACTGGGAAATCGACCATGTGCGTGACCGCCTCCTTGATGCTCCTGCCCTTTCGTGCCGTAAGCGTCACATACGCTTTGACGAAGATGCTTTTACCCGCTTCGATGAGCACCGCCTCGAAGTAATCATCCTCGCGTGGTGCGCCCTCTCGCTCGGCTCTGCCGCGCACTTCAAGCCCGTCGTACTGTTCGTAGGGCACGAGCGGACGCACAAGGGCGTCCATGATCGTGCCGACCTGCTTGCCGACATTGGCGAACTCCAGCTTCGTAACAAGCGTCACGCTTTTTTCATCCTGCGCCGTTACTTCGAGGGGCGTGCGCTCCGTAAGCTTCACGACGACCTCTTCCGTTCCCTCCTTGGCAAAGAAGAGTTTCACCACGATGATGCAAAGGAAAATCGCAGCGAGAACAACACCGATTGCAATATACAACTTTCAAGACCTCCCAAAGCTTCCTGGCGAACGTTCAGAGATTTTCTGCGCCCATCGGCGCATCCTCCGAAAGCGCGGCATGAAGCTTTTCATAAAACTCTGCAGGCAGTTTCGTGATGCGCCCCGTCTCTCGGCTCGTGAAGACGTTCTGCGTATGACCGAGGACGAGCAATGCGTCGTCCGCCACGCGCCGCACCTCGTAGTCGAATGCCATCTTGACCTTTGTCAGCGCCGTCGGGCGCGTGACGATGGCGAGTTCATCGTCGAACTTGCCCGAGGCGACGAACTTTGCGCTGACATCGGTCAGCGGAAAGACGTAGCCCGCCTCCATCAGATCGCCCAATGTGATGCCGAGCGCGCGCAGGAACTCGACCCTGCCGATCTCGAACCAACGGATGTAGTTTGCGTGATGCACGACGCCCATGGCGTCCGTATCGTAGAAATTCACACGATGGTATGCCTTGACCTCCATGACGCTCTCCATCAGCGAAACAGGTGACTGACCGAACGATGCTCCTGTATGCTGATGAGCACGTCGCCGATAGCGTCCGCCATCGAGAGCACGACGATCTTGTCTGACTTCTTGTCGCCCAAAGGAATCGTGTCCGTGACAATCAGCTGCTTGAGCACCGACGCGTTGATGCGCTCGATGGCAGGATCGGTCAGGATCGCATGGGAACAGGCTGCGTAGACTTCTTTTGCACCAAGCTTTGCAAGTGCCTTCGCCCCCTCGCAAAGAGAGCCTGCCGTGTCGACGATGTCGTCGATGAGGATTGCCGTCTTGCCCTCGACGTCGCCGATGAGGTTCATGACCTCCGCCACGCCCGGCTGCGGGCGGCGCTTCTCGATGATGGCGATCGGTGCGTGCAGGCGGTCGGCAAGATTTCGCGTGCGCGTGACGCCGCCGAGATCGGGTGAGACGACGACGGCATTTTCGAGATTGTGCTCCTTCAGATACGCGGCGAGGACGGGAGCCGCTCCGAGATGATCGACTGGAATGTCGAAGAAACCCTGGATCTGACCTGCATGCAGATCGACCGTCACGACGCGCGAGACGCCCGCCGTCTCCATGAGGTTCGCGACGAGCTTCGCCGAGATCGGCTCGCGCCCGCGCGTCTTGCGATCCTGACGCGCGTAGGCGTAGTACGGCACGACGGCCGTGATGCTGTGCGCCGACGCCCTCTTGCAGGCGTCCGTCATGATGAGAAGCTCCATGAGATTGTCGTTGACCGGCTGCGAGGTCGGTTGAATGATAAAGATGTCCTTGCCGCGAATGCTCTCGCTGATCATCACCTGCGTCTCGCCGTTATTGAAATGACCGACGTATGCATCACACAGCGGCACGCCGATGTGCGATGCGATCTTCTTCGCGAGCTCGGGGTTGGCGTTGCCCGTCATGATGCATAGGTTGTCAAGGTTCGTCATTTTCCAGTAGCCTCCATTTCTTCTTTGCGCTTGTCCGCCCAGCCCGTGATATTCTTCTGGTGGGCGCGCGCGATGGCGAGATCGCCTGCGGGGATGTCCTTCGTGATCGTCGACCCTGCGCCGATGTAGGCGCCGTCGCCGACGCTGACGGGTGCGACGAGGTTCGAGTTGCAGCCGACGAAAGCGCCGTCGCCGACCTTCGTGCGGAACTTCTTCCTGCCGTCGTAATTGACCGTGATCGTGCCGCAGCCCATGTTGACGCCCGCGCCGATGTCGGAGTCGCCGATGTACGAGAGATGCGGCAGCTTCGTCCCCTCGCCGACGACGGAGTTCTTGACCTCGACGAAATTGCCGATCTTGACGTGCGCGGCGATTTTCGTCGCGGGGCGAAGATGAACGTATGGGCCGAGCGTCGCACCGTCGGCGATTTCACATTCATGCGCATAGCAGAAATGCGCCGTGACATTCGCACCGACCTTCACGTCCTGAAAGCGCGAATTCGGGCCGATCTCGCAGCCCTCGCCGATGACCGTCGCACCCTCAAGCCACGTGCCCGGATAGAGAACGGTGTCGCGGCCGACGATGACATCGACGTCGACATAGGTCGTATCGGGATCCATGAGTGTCACGCCCTCTGCCATCAGCGCCTCATTCTTGCGGCGGCGCAGGATCTTCTCCGAAGCAGCGAGCTGGGCGCGCGAGTTGACGCCGAGCGTTTCCTCGTAGTCGTCGGCCGTGGCGGCGAAAATCTTCTCGCCCTTCTTTCGGAGGATTTCGAGCACGTCGGGCAGATAGTACTCGCCCTGTGCATTGTCATTTTTGACCTCGTGCAGGGCGGCGAAAAGGTCAGGCGCTTCAAAGCAATAGATGCCCGAATTGACCTCGCGCACATTGCGCTCCTCTTCCGTCGCGTCCTTGTGCTCGACGATCCTTTCCACCGTGCCGTCTGCGGCGCGGATGATGCGGCCATATCCCGTCGCATCGGGCATGACAGCGGTCAGCACGGTCGCCTTCGCGCCTGCTGCCGCGTGTTCTTTCGCGAGCTTCTTGAGGAGCTTCCCCGTCAGGAGCGGCGTGTCGCCGCAGAGCACGAGAACCGTGCCCTTTTCCTCGTGCAGCAGCGATTCCGCCTGCAGGACGGCATGCCCCGTGCCGAGCTGCTCTTCCTGCGTGACGAAATCCGCCTCGCCCGCAAGCGCCTTTTCCACCGTCTCGCCGCCGAATCCCACGACGACGATATTGCGCACGGCGCCCGCCTCCTTCGCGGCCGCGAGCACATGGGCGAGCATCGCCTTGCCGCCCGCCTTGTGCAGCACCTTCGGCAAAGACGACTTCATGCGCGTCCCCTTGCCCGCCGCCAATATGACTGTTGTCAGATCTGCCATTCGTTCAGCCTCCATTGCTCAAAGACATTTCCTCAGCATCGTTCTCAGGGAACTTTGCAGCCGATCCCTGCAGAGTTCTGAACACATCCTTTCCTGCCATCTTTTTAGATGCCGGCATTCTTCGCCGCCTCCATGCTCAGAAGAAGCGTACGCTCCGCCTTTTCCATGTGGGATTCTGCCGCCTGCTTCGCGCCCTGCACGTCGCCCTGGGCGATGGCATCGACGATCTCTCTATGCTCCTCAAGCGTCTCCTTGAGACGACCCGGAAACGACATCGAGGCGGAACGAAAGCGCGTGAGCTGCTCGCGCAGGTTCGAGATGATGCCGACGAGACGCGTGTTGCGGCTCGCCTGATAGAGGAGGTCGTGAAAGCGCATGTCCGTTTCCACGATCTTTTCCATGTCGCCCGCCTCGATCTGTCCGCCGATGGCGACGAGGAGACGCTGCAGGCTTTCCAGCTCATTCTCCGTGATGCGCTCTGCCGCAAGGGCGCAGGCGAGCGAATCGAGCGCCGTGCGGATCTCAAAGACATCGTTAACGTCGCGGATGGAAAGGTTCGCGACGTAGGTGCCGCGCCGCGGCATCATGACGACGTAGCCTTCGAGTTCGAGCTTTCGGATCGCCTCGCGCACGGGCGTGCGGCTGACGCCAAGTTCTTCAGCGAGCTGGATCTCCATGAGCCTCTGTCCTGGCGCAAGCGTGCCGCTCTTGATCGCATCGCGCAGAGCCTCGGCAACGACCTCGCGCAGAGGCTGGTAGCTGTCGAGGCGGATCGGCGCGAGCTTCATTTCCTGTCCCATCGTTTTTCCCCCTGCACAGGTACGGCGCTTCAGAACATCTGCGCCCCCTGCGTCTTTGTGCAAAAGACGGCGGCATCCGTCTCTTCGCGCAGTTTCTTCGCCAGATTCTGCGCCGCCCCCTCGCTTTCCATCAGCGCGAAGACCGTCGGCCCTGAGCCGGACATCATGGCGGCGAGTGCGCCCTGCTCCAGCATCCTTTCCTTCAGACGACGGATCTCCTCATGCTCCTCTATGGTAACACTTTCGAGCACATTGCACAACTCCTGGCAGATGCGGGAGCGGTCGCCCGCACCGATGGCGGCGAGCATCTTCTCCGTGTCCGGGTGGCGCACCGCCTTCTGCGCATCGTAGCGCCCGTACGCCCAGGCGGTCGAGACGTCGACGGGCGGCTTCGCCAGCACGACGGGAAAAGGCGGCAGATCGGCAAGGCGGCGCAGAATCTCGCCGCGCCCCGTCGCCAGCTGCGTGCCGCCCGCAAGGCAAAAGGGCACGTCAGAGCCGATCTCGGCTGCAAGCTCTGCAAGCGCCGCCTCATCCAGCCCCTTCTCAAAAAGATCGTTCATCCCGAGGAGCACGGCGGCAGCGTCCGCAGAGCCGCCCGCAAGTCCCGCCGCCATCGGAATCGTCTTCCTAAGGCGGATCGCTATGCCGCCCGCCGACGGAAAACGGCGCAAAAAGAGCGCCGCCGCACGCCACGCGAGATTGCTCTCGTCCGCAGCGAGCGCCGCGCCTTCGACCTCCAAAGAAATGCCCTGCGCCGTCTTTTCCAGCTCGACCTCATCCGCGAGCGCGACGGACTGCATGACCATCGCCACCTCGTGATAGCCGTCGGGACGTTTCCCCAGAATGTCAAGCGTCAGATTGATCTTCGCCCGCGCCAAAAGCTTCAGCAAAAGAAATGCACCATCCTTCCCTATATACCGCCATAAATTCTATCAATTTTTTCTCTTTACAGCAAGCCTTAGAAAAAATTTGGTAGGAATTAACCAGCAAAAGGCGAATTAGATAATGTGAATTCTATTTTATTACACCTTGGAAAAGAGGGAATTTTATTATGGATGAAAAGTCTGCAGCACCAGAGGAGGCGGAACGCATCAAAAAGGACGTGCGCTCCTCCCTCCTCATCGTCCTGCCCCTGACGCTTCTGGCATTCGCCTTTTCGCCGGGACTGCTCGCAGCCTCCACATTTGGAATAAACCTAGGACCGCTCTCACCCGAGGAGGCGCCGCTCCTCTTTGCAGGAATCGAGCTCTCCCTCGCGCTCGCCATGATGCTCGCGTGCAAATCCATCCTCGTGCGCGGCGTCCGCCTGCTCTTCAAATCGCCGTGCGCCGATTCACTCATCGCCGTCAGCGCCATCTCCGCCGTCATCGCGAGCCTCCTCCTCATGGTGCAGATGATGCTGACGGGAGAAGCGCTCTTTCACCAGCTTCTCTTCACGCCGCTCGGCCTCTTCCTGACCTTCACGCTCGGCGGCAAATACCTCGAAGTGCGCCTCGCCGCACGGAAGCTCTCGCTCGACGAGGAAGAGGGAGTCGTGCCGCCGGGCGCAGAGGAGATGATGGCGGAGCATGAAGCCGAGCGCCAGAGGCGCGAAGAGGAGGAACGGCGAAAGAAGGAGTCCGAGGCGCGCTACCGCGAACTCGAAGCTCTGCGCGCCGAGGAGCGCCGCCTCGCCGAGCGGGAAGCGAGACGTGCGCGAGGCGAGGCGCTGCCCGCAGAGGAAGAGGAAGATGAACCTGCCGCAAGCGACGCGCCCAGGCAGGAGGAAGCGGCAAAGACGCCCGAGCACACGCCGCTCCTCGCCGTCACGGACAATGCCGCCCTGCGCTTTCTCGCCTTCGGCCTGCTGCTCGCCATCGCCGATGCTGCCCTCTGGCAGACCATGGGACTCGATCTCCTGCAGACGGCGATCTTCTTCTTCGCCGTGCTCTTCTTCGCGTGCCCTGCCGCACTCTTCTTCGCCTCCTCGTTCGCCCTGCCCGAAGCACTGAAAAAGTGCCGCGCACAGAAAATTCTCGTGAAGAACGCCGGCGTCTTCGGCACGCTCAAGCACATCAGCGCCATCGCGCTCTCGAAGAGCGGCGGCATCACCGAAGGCAGGCCGTTCCTCGCGACCATCGTCGGCGAGGGGCTTTCCGACAGTGCTATCCTGGGACTCGCCGCGAGCGCGGAAAACGGCGTCTCCCATCCGCTCGCACGCGTCCTCGTCGCCAGCGCTGTCAGTCGGGGCGCTCGCCTCATGCGCATCTCGGCGACGAGCAGCATCCCCGGCAAGGGCGTCGAGGCGCTGATCAACGGCAGAGCCGTGCGCCTCGGCAAGCGCGAATGGCTCGAAGAAGAGGGCGTTGCCATCAGCAATTCCCTCTTGACGCAGGGCGACCAATTCGCCTCGCGCGGCAAGATCGTCATCTATCTCGCCACGGGCAAGATCGCCAAGGGCCTCCTCGTCTTCTCTGACGAGGCGCGAAGCGACATGCCGCGCACGATCCGCCTGCTGGAATCTTTGGGCGTCCAGACCGTCATGATGACGGGCGACTGCCGCACTGCGGCAAAGCGCACGGCGAAGGATGCCGGCATCTCCGTCTACCGCGCCGATCTTGCGCCCGCCGACAAGGCGAAGGAGGTGCAGATGCTTCAGGCGCACGGTCACTCTGTCGCCCTGCTCGCCGCCAAGAAGGAGGACGCGGAGGCAGCCTCGATGGCTGACGTCGTGCTCGCCATGCAGACGAGCGAGAGCGAGATCGCACCCGACATCCTCATCGCCTCAGGAGATCCCTCGCACATTCCCCAGCTCATCACGCTTTCAAGGAAGACCGTCCGCACCGTGCGCCTCGCGCTCGCTCTCGCCTTCCTCGCCGCCGTCCTGGCGGCCGTCCTGCTGCATGCCTCGCTCTTCTTCCTCGGCGACCTGCGCTTTTTGCCGCTGCTCTCCGTCCTCTCCATGCTCGCGGGCATCGTCGCAGCGACGCTCGTCCCGCTCGGACTCAAGGGCTTCAAATTCGCACCGCACACGCTCGACTACTGAGCTTCAAGGAGCACGAAACATGCGAGCATAGCCTCTTCGCAGGGGCGGCTTTCTTCAACGATTTCAAGGAAACGCTGAATTTGCCTGAAATCCCTTAAAAATTACGGCGATTTCCTTATCCAAAGATTCAAATTCACCGATAAACTTATGCCTTGTTTTTTGCTGTCCCTTATTTTATAATGGACGCATAAAAAATAATTATTTTCTGAAAGGAAGGGGTATCATTTTATGAGCACAGCTGTCCTATCGCAATGGCAGTTTGCCATCACCTCGACGTATCATTTTCTCTTCGTCCCGCTGACGCTGGGGCTGACATTCTTTCTGGCACTTCTCGAAACCTGTCATGTCCGCACGAAGGACGCGCAGTGGAAGAAGGAAAGCCGCAAGCTGCTGCAATTCTTCAGCACGGTCTTCCTCATCAACTTCGCCATGGGTGTCGTCACGGGCATCGTACAGGAGTTCCACTTCGGCATGAACTGGTCGGAGTACGCGCGCTTCATGGGCGACATCTTCGGTGCGCCGCTCGCCTTGGAGGCACTCTCCGCCTTCTTCCTTGAGTCGACGTTCCTCGGCATCTGGATCTTCGGCTGGGATAAATTGTCGCCGAAACTTCACTGCGTGACGATGTGGCTCGTCGCCATCGGCGGCAACCTCTCGGCGCTCTGGATCATCGTCGCCAACTCCTTCATGCAGCATCCGACGGGCTATGCCATCGAAGGCGGCCGCGCCGTCATGACGGACTTCGGCGCTCTCCTCTCGAATCACTACGTCATCGGCGAGATCACGCATACGTTCTTCGCGGGCATGTCGACGGCGGGCGTCCTGCTCGCAGCGATCACCGCCTATAAGATCCTGCAGGGAGGCCCTGCCGCCGACCTCTTCCAGAAAGCCATGAAGGGCATCCTCGCCTTCACGCTCATCGGCCTTCTTGGCGTCGCGGGCGCCGGCCACATGCACGCCCAGTACCTGAAGGAAGTCCAGCCCATGAAGCTCTCCGCCATGGAGGCTCTGTGGGAGACGGAAGATCCCGCGCCGTTCGCCGCCTTCGCCATCATCAACGAAGACAAGATGCAGAACGACTTCGAGATCACGATTCCCGCGATGTTCTCCTTCATGGTCTACAATAAGCCTGCCGGCGAAATCAAGGGCATCCGCGACCTGCAGGAAGAAGCCGTCCAAATGTACGGCTCGGATAACTACGTGCCGAACGTCACGGCGCTCTTCTGGGCGTTCCGCATCATGGTCGGCGCGGGCGGCCTCATGATTCTCATCACGGGCGCAGCGCTCCTCCTCGCTATGCGCGGCAAGCTCGCAGACAAGCGCTGCATGCTCAAGGTGCTGCTCTACAGTCTGCCGCTTCCCTTCATCGCCAACTCCGTCGGCTGGTTCGTCACCGAATCGGGACGTCAGCCTTGGATCGTCGTCGGCCTGCAGAAGACGGTCGACGCCGTCTCCCCGAACCTCACCACAACGGATATATGGCTGACGATCATCGGCTTCACGCTCATCTATCTCGTGCTCATCGTCTTCGCCCTCGGCGTTGCGATCCGCTTCATCAAGACCAGTCCTTCGCCGGAAAGGAGTGCAGCATAATGGATTTGAACATCTTATGGTTTGTCCTGATCGTCGTGCTCTTCACGGGCTTCTTCTTCCTTGAGGGCTTCGACTACGGCGTCGGCATGCTGCTGCCCTTCGTCGGCAAGACCGACGAGGAGCGCCGCATCACGCTGCGCACGATCCTGCCCGTATGGGACGGCAACGAAGTCTGGATGATCACGGCGGGCGGCGCGAGCTTCGCGGCCTTCCCGCACCTTTACGCGACGATGTTCAGCACGTTCTACCTCGCGCTCTTCTTGATGCTCGTCGCGCTCATCCTGCGCGGCGTCGCCTTCGAACTGCGCGGCCACAAGGACTCCGCCGTCTGGCGCAGCGGCTGGGACAAGTGCATCGTCTTCGGCAGCGTCGTTCCTGCCTTCCTCTGGGGCGTCGCCGTGACCGACCTCATCGCAGGCCTTGCCATCGACGCGAACATGACGTACACGGGCGGCTTCTTCGGTCTGCTCTCGCCCTATTCCATCGTCGGCGGCCTCGCCTTCGTCTTCGTCTTCGCCTTCCACGGTGCGGCATTTTTGACGATGCGCCTCGCCGACCGCCACCTCATCATGCGCGTGCAGGACGTGGCGAAAAAGGTCGGCGCTCTCGCCGTCGTCTTCTTCGTCTTGTGCATGGGACTCACCTACGTCTATACCGACCTCTACGCGAATCCCTTCGCTGCGGGCGCTCTCGTCCTCGCCGCCGTCGTCTTCCTCGCTTCCTATGCGAATGTGATCAACAAGGCCTCGACGAAGGGCTTCGTCTGCAGCGGCCTCGCCGTCGCCCTGACGGTCATCGCCTTCTTCCTCGGGCTCTTCCCGCGCCTCATGGTGTCGAGCCTTTCGCCCGAGTACAGCCTGACGATCTACAATGCGTCCTCGACGCCCTACACGCTGTCGATCATGACGATCGCTGCCGGCTGCCTCGTCCCGATCATACTCTGCTATCAGATCTGGACGTACTACATCTTCCGCAAGCGCGTGACGGCTGCCGACGCCAACCACCACGGCTATTGAGCAGCACATGAAGAACAGTCTGCTCTTCCTCACGCTCAAGGAAAAAAAGCATATCGTCCTCTGCCGCGCCTTGCTCGAAGCGCTCTCGGGCGTCTTCGTCATCGCCGCGGCATGGCAGACGGCTTCCGTCGTCAACAAGGTCTTCCTTCATGGCGCGGGAATGCACGAAACAGCATCAGATTTTCTGGTGCTGTTTTTGTGCGTCCTGGGCGCGGCTCTCCTGCGTCTGCCCAAAAGCAGCCTGGAAGACCGTCTGTCCGAGCACATGCGCCTCTTCTGCCGCAAGACGCTGCACCGTGCGCTTCTTGCCGAGGGGCGCGATACGCACGGCGTCCTGACCCTGGCGTTAGAACGCGTGGATGCACTCCAGCCGTGGTTTCATACCGTCGTTCCGACGGCCATATCGTTCGCCGTGCTCGTGCCCTTCATCCTCGCAGTCAGCGCCGTCTTCGATCCGCTCTCGGCATTGCTCTTTTTTGCGACACTCCCCATCGCGCCCTTCTTGCTCATGCTCATCGGCAAGGCGACGCGTCGCGCGAGCGAGCGCCAGTGGTCGAAGATGGAGGCTCTGACCGCGGGCTTCGGCGAGATGATCCGCGCGGCGATGACCTTGAAGCTCTTTCGCCGCACGGAAGCTGAAGGTGCGCATCTAAGGGCAAGCAGCCGCTCCTTTTCCGAAGCATCGCTCGCCGTCCTGCGCCTCGCCTTCGTCTCCTCCTTCGCGCTCGAACTCATCACGACGCTCTCAATCGCACTGATTGCCGTATCGATCGGCCTCAGGCTCATCGACGGACAGATCAGCTTTCCTACGGCATTCTTCGTGCTGATTCTCGCGCCGCTCTTCTACCAGCCGCTGCGAGAAGGCGGCATCGCCTTTCACGCCGCCATGGACGCGCACACGGCAGCAAAGGCGCTTGAGCCGTGGCTCGCCGCTCCCCTCGACAGAGAAGACGGCAGGTGCGATCAGATTCTCGTGCCGCCGCGCCTCCTTGCCGAAAAACTTTTCTATCGCTATCCGCTGACGCAAGAAGCCGTCCTCCAAGGGCTCAATCTCAACTTTCGCGCGGGCAAGAAGACCGCGCTCATCGGCGCGAGCGGTGCGGGCAAGACGACCCTGCTCAATCTTCTCGCCGGTCTTCTCACGCCGACCGAAGGAACGATCGTCCTGCAGGACGGCGCAGGTGACGGAAAGTCTTATGACCTCGCGCATCTTTCGCCTGCCTCGCGCCGCGCGCTCATCACCTATGTGCCGCAGGAAACGCATGTATTCAACGCGACGCTCGCCGAAAACATCAGCCTGTGGCAGGAGGGCGCGACGGAGAGCGCCCTGAGCGCCGCCCTTGAGCAAGCGGCGCTCGGCGGCTTCCTGGCGGCGCTTCCCCAAGGGCTTGCCACGCCGCTCGGCGCGGGCGGACATCCGCTGTCCGCCGGCGAGAGGAGACGTCTCGGCCTTGCGCGCGCCTTCTTCCAAGCTCGCCCCCTCGTCATCCTCGACGAAATCACAGCAGGACTCGACGAGGAGACGGAAAAGGCGGTTCTCACCGCCCTCGACGATTTCTCTCGCCGCCGCACCTTGATCCTCGCCTCGCATCGTCCCGCGCTCATCGCTTGGGCCGATCATATCATCGACATAGGAGGTGACGCCGAATGACGGAAATCCTGCATCTCATGCGCCTCGCTTCTCCTGCCAAAGGACTGCCCGCGCTTCTCGCGGCATTCTTCGCCGCACTCTCGGGTATCGCGCTCATCGGCGCCGCCGCGTGGATCATCGCGAGCGCCGCACTCGCGCCGCCTCTCTCGGCGCTGACGCTCGGCATCACCTGCGTGCGTGCCGCAGGCGTCGCGCGCGCCGTCTTCCGCTACCTCGACCGCCTTCTCTCGCACCGTCTCGCCTTCGCCTGCTACGAAAAGCTACAGCTTCTGACCTACCGTCAAGCGGCAGAAAAGCTGCCGCTCAAGGAGGGCACAATGCGCGAGGGCGAATTCCTGCACGACCTTCTGACGGGCTGCGAGACGCTGCGAAACTTCTACCTGCGCACCGTGCCGCCGCCGCTCCTCGCGGGACTCGTCGCGTTCTTCACCGCTGTCGCGCTCCTGCCTCTTTCCACACTCGCAGCGCTCCTCATCGCGGCGCTTTACCTGCTGCACCTCGCCCTGCCCCTCTTGCTCAAGGAGGAAAGCCTGCGCGAAGAAAGCGCCGCCTATCGGGACACGCTCCTCGATCTCATCGACGGGCGCACCGAACTTCATCAGGCGGGCGCACTTCCCCATGCCCGGCAGATGCTCGACGACGCTGCCAAAACCTTTCAGGAAAAACAGTCGGAAAAGCGCCAAAAGCGCGAGCGCCTGTTCACGCTGCTCGACGCCTCGCGCGTCAGCCTCTGGGTTGGGCTGCTGCTGCTCCTCCTGCCCCATGCGCAGGCCGGCGAGATCAGCGGCATCGAATACGCCGTCTGGGCGCTCGCCCTTGAAGCCGCCCTCGCCGAATACCGCGCTCTTCCCGCCGCCATTCTCGGCGCCTCGGCCGCCCGACAAGCGGCACAGAATATCCTGCCCTCGAAAGGCGAGATGCAGCCGGAAGCAGCTCCAATGAAAGAAATGGCGACAAGAAAGCCGCCAATGCCGGCGCTTCCCGCCGCCGACAGCGCCGCCCCCCTCTTGGAAGTACGAAACATCAGCTTCGCCTATCAAGCGGGACTGCCCGTCCTCGAAAACCTCACCTTCTGCATCCGACGCGGCGAGCACACGGCGATCATCGGCGAGAGCGGCGCGGGCAAGACGACGCTCGCGAGCCTTCTCCTGCGCCTCTGGGACATCGACAGCGGCACGATTTTCTACAGCGGCGTAGCCCATACTTCTCTGACGGCGGACGCAGTGCGCTCCCTCTTCGGCGTCTCCTTGCAGGGCAGCTATCTCTTCAGCGCGTCGGTGCGCGACAACTTCCTGCGTCTGCACGAAAGCATCACGGAAGATACGATGTGGCAATCGCTCGAAACGGCACAGCTCGCCGACGTCGTGCGCTCCCTGCCGCAAGGACTCGACGAACCGCTCGGCGAAAACGCCTCGCGCCTCTCAGGCGGCCAGAGAAGCCGTCTCTTAACGGCGCTGGCGCTCGCCGCAGACGCTCCCCTGCTGCTGCTCGACGAGCCGACGGCAGGCCTCGACGCCGCACGCGGCGCAAAACTCATCGCCGCCGTACTCGAAGCCCTCGACAAAAGGAGCGGCACGCTCATCGTCATCACCCACGACCTGCCGCTCCTCAGCCGCATGAAACAGGTTATTTCGCTCTGAAGAGTACGGATAATCAACTTGCACACCAACAAGAGAGTGTGCTATACCAAGGGTGGCAAACGTGGATAACGTCAAGGCACACGAAAGCCCCCCAAGCTGCCATCTTGGGGGGCTTTCTAGTCTCATTGTGCAGAAAGCCCATCGTGTCCACTGTATAAATACACAAAGCCAGAAAAAACTTGCATATTTTCTGGCTTTATACTATACTGTCAAAGTACTTTACAATTATTAAAGGAGGAATTTCTTTGTTCAGTTCCATCGGCAGAAAGTATCAGGAAACTGCCTTGATCAAGCTCATCGCCATCGGACTCGTCCTCGGCATCATCGTCGCCGTTGCCTTGCCGCAGGTCGTTCCTGCGATCTCCATCCTCGGCGACCTCTTCGTAAAGGCGCTCAAGGGCGTCGCGCCCGTTCTCGTCTTCGTGCTCGTCATGAACGCCATGGCACAGAAGAACGCGGATGCCAGCGCTTCGATGCGCCCCATCGTGCGTCTCTACATCATCAGCACCTTCCTCGCCTCGATGGTCGCCGTCAGCTACTCGTTTCTCTTCCCGACGACGCTCCATCTCGCCGTCGCCTCGTCTGAGGTGTCTCCACCGAGCGGCATCATCGAAGTTCTGCACAACCTCATCCTGAGCGTTGTCGACAACCCGCTGCACGCCATCGTGACGGCGAACTACATCGGCATCCTCGCATGGGCTGTGCTCGCGGGCGTCGCACTTCATTCAGCGAACGACTCGACGAAGGAGACGATCGCCGACCTCGCCAAAGCTGTGACGAAGATTGTGCAGTGGGTCATCCGCTTCGCCCCCTTCGGCATCTTTGGCCTCGTCGCGAACGCCATCGGCGAAAGCGGCATCGCTGCCCTCATCGGCTACGCGCAGCTCCTCGCCGTCCTCCTCGCGGCGTTCTTCTCCGTCGCGCTCATCATGAACCCGCTCATCGTCTTCCTGCACATCCGCCGCAACCCCTTCCCGCTCGTCTGGACGACGCTCCGGGAAAGCGGCATCTACGCCTTCTTCACGCGCAGTTCTGCGGCGAACATCCCCGTGAACCTCTCGCTGTGCAAACGTCTCGGACTGTCGGAGGACACCTATTCGCTCTCCATCCCGCTCGGCGCGACGATCAATATGAGCGGCGCCGCCATCACGATCGCCGTCCTCTCGCTCGCTGCCGCACACACGCTCGGCATCGAGGTCGACATGCCGACGGCGCTGCTCCTCTGCGTCATCTCGACCGTCGGCGCCTGCGGCGCCTCGGGCGTTGCCGGAGGCTCGCTGCTCCTCATCCCCGTCGCCTGTTCAAGCTTCGGCATCCACAACGACGTCGCCATGCAGGTCGTCGGCGTCGGCTTCATCATCGGCGTACTGCAGGACTCGTGCGAAACGGCTCTGAACAGCTCCAGCGACGTCCTCTTCACCGCCACCGCCGAATTTGCCGAACGCGCCAAGGAGGGCACCCTCGAATCCACTGACCTCGTACCGCATCACGAAAGCTGACCGGCATACATACGAAAAGACCTCGGACTGCAAGTTCAAGTCCGAGGTCTTCTCATTTCATTATCGTTCCACACGAATGTCCTTGATGCCGTAATACTGACAAAGGCCATCCTTCGTCACGCCGTTGTCAAAGTCGACGAAGAAGACGTGGCGCAGAGCGCGATTTTTCAAAAGGATGGGTTTCATATAGGCGATCTCCTCGCCATTTTCTGCTGCCTGCTTGACGATGGCGAGGCGCACGTCGTTCTCCTGCTGCATCGCCGCCGTGATGAAGAGCGCAGCGGTCATCGTGAAGAGGCCGATGGATAGAGATGCCGCCAGGAGCGTCTTCTTCGCGCGATTCCACAGGCAGTCGCGGACGACAGGATCGCGCAGCACGGCACAGGCGGCGATGAGGATCATGGCGACGGAGCTGAAAGTCGCCCGCGCCGGAAATGTCGGCGCGGCAATCATGACAAAGTTGTTGAAAAGCGCCAGCGCGATGAGGAACGCTGCATAGCGTGCTGCAGGAAAAGCATGGAGCACACTGCGCCACGGAACCGTTCGAGCACTGGCAAGCGTTTCATGCGAGAAACCCAGAGCACGCTTCAAGAGACTGTAGAAGAAGAAGATCGCGAGCCAATAGATCGCCATCTCCTCGAATCCCGCCATGACATTGGCAAAGTGCTCGACGGTGCGCGGCTTATCAAGCCCCAGTGGTACGAGCACATGGGCGACGAGGAAATCGCGCAGAGCAGCGGCAAAGAAACTGCCGTTGAAATAAGAAACGACGAGCAGAACAATGACGGCAAGGCAAAGCATCCTGCCCCAGCCAAAAGCTTGCCTGGGAGGTTCCGGCTTCTCACCGCCAGCCCTTGCACCCTCCGCAAGATGCAGTCGATAGATCCGTCCCGCGGCGATCAGCAGCAAGATGACGGGCAGGAGATAAAGTACCATCTCACCGTTTCCCGCAAACTGGTTGCCGATATGGGTGAAGATTCCTTTGCCGCTTCCCTGCGCGTCGTAGCGCACGAAATTACCGGGCGCCGCCACGAGCAGCACGAGTCCTGCGAGTGCGCCGAAAGCCCCCGCCGGCATCCAAAGGGGCAAGTCGCCCTTGCGCCTCGCCCACCAAGAAAGTCCCGCCGCCAATACGAACACCGTAACGGCAAGGTTTTCCACCGACCAACCCGCCAGGACGCCAAGCGCAAACATCGGCGCGATGAGCCAATGCCTTTCGGGTGCCTGCCCCTCATCCATTGTTTTGCAATGAAGATTGTACGGCACGAGAAAGAGGGCGGCAAAAACAGACGACCAAAGGTAAACCGTCGACCCGCTCTTCCACACAGCTACTTCTCCAAAATGAGGAAGCACAAGCCAGGCGAGAATCCACATGACAGCGAGGAGCCCCGGCTCCCGCCAGAATCTCCAATCGCGTAGGGCATGAATCACAAGCAGCACAATAAAGGCAAGAAACACCAACGCATTGGCAAAATCGAAGAGTCCCTTCCCGCCCCACAGGAACAGATCGAGGCAGAATACCGTCACCATACGTCCACCATGAAAGAGATAGTGACGCCAAAGAGATTCCACTACATCAGAAAAGGATATGATATGCTCATGCGTCAGCCAAATCATCGAGTAGTCATAATCATCACGATGCAAGGGCATCAGATGATTGAGTCCATACATCAGCAGAAAGATGACAGCTGCCACGAGCACAGTACGCCAAAATTCATTACGTCTCATCCGACCGACCCCCTTCCTCCCAAGAACTCGCGATCTGTCTCTCCAGAGGATCTGACGGCGTATACAAGATTTTTTTGCCATCGGCTTCTGCAACGAGATAAATCGGGCGTTGCTTGCTCTCCATAAAGACACGGCTCAGATACTCTCCTATAATTCCAAGGGAAAGCAACTGCACTCCGCCCAAAAAAAGCATCACCGTCATCAGCGTCGGATACCCAGCCACGGGATCGCCATAAAGCAGCGCATTGATAAGGACGACAAACATATAAGATATGGCGAGAAGTGAGACGGCCAGTCCCAAAAAAGTCGTCATGCGCAAAGGCGCTGTCGTAAACGAGGTCAGACCTTCTACAGCGAGATTATAAAGTGCAAAATAATTCCAAGTCGTCTTTCCTGCCGCCCTCGGCTGCACATGGAACGAGAGTTCCTTCTTGCGAAAACCAATCCACGTGAAGAGCCCTTTCGTAAATCGCTGATTCTCGCGCATAAGGCGCAATGCAGCAACGCAGCGGCGATCCAAAAGGCGGAAATCTCCCACATTGCGTTGTATCTCACAGCGGCTGACAGCCTGAAGAATACGATAAAAGAGATTTGTCATCGTACGCTTAAAAACAGTCTCATCACTTCGATCTGTGCGCCTCATGCATACATCGTCATACCCCCTGCGCCACCAAGAAATCATCTCGGGGATACGCTCCGGCGGATGCTGGAGGTCTGCATCCATGAGGATGACAGCATCTCCCTCGGCAGCATCAAGACCAGCCAGCATTGCTGACTCCTTACCGAAATTGCGTGAAAGACTTCTATAGTGAACATTCGGATCTCCTGCTGAAAGTTCCCGCAAGATCTGCAAGGTATCATCCGTACTTCCATCATCCACAAAAAGGCAGGAAAAAGAACAATCGTGCAAATCCCGCAGCACATTCGATAGCTTCGCATAAAACTGCCGCAAAACCTCTTGCTCATTATAACAGGGAACAACGATCACGATCTTGTCCATGAATCTATATCATCCCCTTTCCCAATGCCTGAAAGTTCACGATCTCAACGCCCTCTTCTGCCGCTAGCTTCGCGACCTTCGGCGAGAGGATCGCGCCAAGCTCCGCTTCGAAGTCGTGCTGCCAGCCCGAGACGCGCACGATTTCCTCATTCGCCGTGCCCGGATGCATCATGACCTCGGTCACACCTTCTCGAAGGTTCTTGATCGCATGGAGCAGCTCCGCCTCATCGACGGCCTCGCCCGCGACGATGCCCGCGAAATGATCGGGCACAGAAATCCCCGCCTTCCTCGCCAGACCCGCGGCGTTCCTCGCGAGGAGCGCGAGTCCGACGCGGCCTGCGAACTGACCGACGCCGCCGAACTTTCCGGCAAAGAGCGGCGCAAACGGTGCGCGAAGCGCGGGGATTCCCGCCTCGCGGCAAAGCCCGATGACGATCTCGATGATTCCCGGCAGGACGTGCATATGCTGATGGCTATCGGCATGATCGATGGAAAGTCCCGCCGCTTCAAACTTTTTCAACTGCGCGGCAAGCTCGGCACGCACCTCCGCAAGGTGCACGCCGCCCTTCGCATAGCGCTTGGAAAAAGCGCTGTAGTTCGGCAGAAAGACGCCGCTTTCATCGACGAGCGACGGAATCTCCTCGGGCGGCAGGACGGGAAAACCATCGACCAGAGTGAAGTGTATGCCGAGGCCGAGTTTCGGCAGGCGTCGCACGCGCTTCGCTGCGTCCTCGAACGCCGCAGCGCCCGCCATCAGCGTCGCCGAACGCAGCACGCCCATCTCGACACCCTTTTCCACCGCCTCATTGATGCGCACATGGCGACCGAAATCATCGGCATTGACGATCATCCGCTTCAATATTTCCTCACATCCATTTCATACAGGACAGATTTTTTCCTTCGTACATCTTGATTATACCGCAAGAAGAAGATGTTTTGCAAACGGCAGGGAATCGCAGGCGAAGGTCGAATATAAACTACACGCACAAACGTCCACTTTGTGGACATTGTGCGCCGCCCTTAATGAAAGTTACCC
>ERZ773035.690-NODE-690-length-26849-cov-65.092110_pt1 | contig 26849 bp, 27 predicted proteins | sample MGYA00511487_ERZ773035 | MGnify/ENA primary metagenome ERZ773035 (study PRJEB29015, sample SAMEA2737985) | human oral metagenome | biome: human oral; feature: human-associated habitat; material: dental | place: China | collected 2024 ...
TCTGATACTCCCCTATAAAAATGGCTATTTATCAACTGTTTGTTGTGACATAGCCATTTTAATAAAGATGAGCATGAAACTTATCTTTGGAGACTAGGGAATCTTACTCTACTTGGTCAAGAGTACAACAATAAAGCAAAAAACAAAGAATTCGATAAGAAGAAAAAAATCTATAAAGAATCACAAATTAAAATCACACATGACCTTATAACCATAAAAGAATGGAGTACCTTAACCATTGAGGAAAGGCAAGAACGTTTTGCTGATATTGCTTTAAAAATATGGTCTAAGGATAATAATATTTCTAACAATTCAGATACTAAATAATTGCAAAACAATGTAGAAAGGTCTACCGCTAGTAATATCCTAGCAGTAGACCTTTCTGTATATTTTATAAATTAATCTATCAATAATACTTTGTTTAAAGGTATTTATTTATTCTCTTTCAACCACGCAATGGCATATTCCGCATATACCGCTGATGCTGCAGATAGAACACTATCGTCCATAGTGAATCGATTATTATGGTGATCAAAGGTGGCGCCTACCTCTGGGTTTTGGATACCAATAAAAGCAAAGCAGCCTGGTTTTTCTTGTAGGTACCAAGCAAAGTCTTCACCTGGCATAACCTTGCGCATCTTAGACAGTTTTTTCTTACCAAGTGTGTCGATAACAACGCGTTCAGCCAATTCACTTGCTGCTGCATCATTAATAGTTGGTGGTACTTTCTTTTCATAAATCAATTCCGCAGTAGCACCATAAGCCAATGCTGTATGTTCAACTACGCGTCGTATGGATTCTACATAGTATTCTTCTTGTTCAGGGTCAAAGAAGCGAATGGTTCCTCCCATTTGGGCTTCTCCAGGAATTACATTCCATTCTGAACCAGAATGGATATTACCAATAGTGAGCACAAGGGAGTCTAATGCACTTACATTGCGCGATACCACAGTTTGTAAATTCATAACAATAGCGCTGGCTGCAACGACAGCATCGATGGCTTGATGCGGCTGTGCACCATGACCTTGTTTACCTTTCACACGGATTGTAATTTGACTGCTCGCGGCCATACGTGGCCCTTCTTCTACAGAAATAAGTCCAGCTGGTAAATCAATCCATACATGACCGCCAAAGATGGCATCAATTTTTTCAAACCAATTATCAAACTTCATAAAATCAGGAGCACCCGCCCCTGTTTCTTCTGCTGGTTGGAAAGCAAGGTATACATCACCTTCAATACGGTCTTTCATAGAGATAAGCATCTTAGCTGCACCGAGCAAAATCGCCATGTGACCATCGTGACCACAAGCATGCATCTTGCCATCTACAGCAGATTTGAATTCGAAGGTATTATGTTCTTGTACCGGTAAAGCGTCAATATCTGCACGAAGGGCAATCGCTTTACCAGATTTAGCACCATGAATAATGCCGATAAGTCCGGTTCCACGTTCTTCATCAACGTGAACCTCTACGCCCATAGACTCTAATTCTTTTGCCAAGGTTTTTGTAGTTTCAAATTCTTCATTACTCAATTCTGGATGTGTATGAAAGTACCTACGCCAGTCTTGGACATAGGACTTATATTGTTCAATTAAATCGCGACTATGCATCATATCGCCTCCTTAGCGGTTAGCCAAAATATATAAAGGAAAAAGAAATCCCTCTATTTAAGGGAATAACAGGGTAAATGTAAAAGAAAACGACAGGCAATGCCATGTCGTTTTCTTTATGCTTCTTATCGATTGCGCAATACCGCTTGTACCGCCAAGGATACAACAGCAGTTGCTACCGCTACAGCTGCAGTAATTTTTGCAGTTGTGCAGAGCTCATCTTTTGTTGGTTTTGCCTTTGCTGCAATATCTAATGTTTTAGCAACAGCAGGAACCAATACATCATTACGTAAGGATTCTGTATTCATATTTACTCCTCCAATATAGACTATTTATTCTAGGTTATCACGAATAGAATATAAAGTCTACATATTCATCGGATTTTATCTATCTATTTATCAATTATTCATACAAAACATATGAATCTGTCAACGTAAGACTATTTACTAGCCAATTCACCAATTACATCAGCCAAGATGGTAATTGCTTTTTCTAGTTGTTCTTGAGGGATATTAAGCGCTGGCAACAAACGAACCTTATTTTTAGCAGATAAGCATACTACGCCCTTTTCTAGACATTTAGCAATGACGTCCTTAGGATCTACTGTTGTTTCGATACCAATCATAAGGCCCATACCACTAACGCCAACCACGCCTGGTTTACCTTCTAAGGCGTGTTTTACGTAATCACCTTTAGCTTTCACAGTAGCCAAAAATTCTGGTGTTAACCGTTCAATGATGGTACAACCTGCAGCCGCACAGATAGGGTTACCACCAAATGTAGTGGCATGCGCGCCTGCGGTTAATACGAATTGAGTTTTTTCATTGAATAAGGTTGCACCCATAGGCAAGCCACCAGCTAAGCCCTTAGCCGTAGATACGATATCTGGTTCTATACCAAATTGTTCATATGCATATAGACTGCCAGTCCGACCATTACCGGTTTGTACTTCGTCGATAAGTACGAGTTGATCGTGTTCATGCGCATATGTTGTAACCGCTTGTACGAATTCCTTATCGAGAGGCATAACGCCACCTTCACCTTGAATAGGTTCCATCATGATAGCGCAAACTGCTGGATTAGCAAGGACTTTTAAAGCCGCTTCAATATCATTAGCAGGCGTATGAACAAAACCTTCTGTGAATGGGAAGAAATGTTGATGGAACACATCTTGACCTGTAGCAGATAATGTTGTTACCGTACGACCATGAAAACTGTTTACAAGTGTAACAATGACATTACGACCATCCCCGTATTTGTCATGGCTATACTTACGAGCCGCCTTGATGGCACATTCGTTAGATTCGGCACCAGAATTACAGAAGAACACCTTCTTCATGCCCGTCCGTTTACATAATAATTCAGCCAATTTAATTTGTGGTACGGAATAATATAAATTTGAAATATGGTTTAATGCATGAGTTTGTGCAATCACTGCCTTAGACCATTCATCATCGTCTACACCAAATGCTGTAACGCCAATACCAGAACCAAGATCGCTGTATTCTTTTCCTTCTACATCCCATAACAAAGAACCTTTGCCTTTTTCAAAGCAAACGTTAAACCGGCCATACGTATTGGCTATATACTCTTTATCTTGTTGTTCAAAATCTTGTGTCTTACTCATCATATCCTCCAAACGTACGGCCCAGCCGCCGTCTATCTATACGCAATATAACGATAGCAAATGATGTTACCATCATTATATCTACTATATTACTTTACAAACATTGTGCCAAGACCTTCATCGGTTAATAGTTCGATGAGGATAGCGTGTGGTATTTCACCATTGATGATGAAAACCTTTTGGGCCCCTGCATTGATAGCCTCTAAGCAACAGTCTACCTTTGGTATCATGCCACCAGCAATGACGCCTTCTTTTTTCAACTCTTCCGCTTCAGCAAGAGTAATCTTTGAAATAAGGGAATTAGGATCGTTTACATCCCGTAGTACCCCATCGATATTCGTCATGGCCACCATGGTCTCCGCATTGAGCGCACCTGCAATTTTTGCGGCCGCCGTATCAGCATTGACATTATATATATTGCCTTCTGCGTCACAACCGACGGACGAAATAACCGGAATGTATCCCTTACTGATGACATCATCAATAACCTTTGGGTCAATTTTATCTACTTCACCTACATAGCCAAGTTCTTCATTTTTCTTGTGTACTTGAATGAGTTCACCGTCTACACCACAAAGGCCGATAGCACGGCCACCAAAGCCGATCAAATCTGCAACAAGGCCTTTATTGACCTTGCCAGCAAGCACCATTTGGACTACATTCATCGTTTCTTTGTCGGTAACACGCAAGCCATTGCTGAATTTCGATTCAATATTCATAGCCGCCAAGGTGCTATTAATATCTGGTCCACCGCCGTGAACGAGGACTACTTTCACCCCGACTAATTGGAGTAGTAGCAAATCGTTCATAACAGATTTTTTGAGTTCCGGATCCGTCATGGCATTGCCACCGTATTTTACGACTACGTATTTATCTGTATATTGTTTAATATATGGAACGGCTGCCGTTAAGATGTGTGCCCGCATCGCATTTGTTACAGTGTTCATAGTGAAAGCCCCGTTTCTTCTGGCAATCCAAGTGCTATGTTCATACATTGTACGGCTGCACCGGAAGCGCCTTTTCCTAAATTATCAAAAATAGCATGAATGACCATTCTGTCATTATTGCCTGTCACAGAGATGACCATACCATCTGTATTACTTAATTTATTAGCATTTAACAATTGTTTATTGTCTTCTTCTAAGTTAAGTGGTGCTACCTTGACGATAGTGCTATCCTTGTAGAAATCTACGAGTGCAGCATGCACATCTTCTACGGTAACAGGTTTTGCTAATAGACGTGTATGTAGGCCAACACTGACCTCCATACCGCTGTAGTAATCGTCTACGATGGGCATGAATATTGGCGCTTCTGTAAGGCCACATACATGGGTTACTTCTGGCAAATGTTTATGTTGTTGACTAAGGCCATATTGACGTGGTGCGTAGAGGAAATAATCCTTTGGCTCCGATTCATATTGACCGATCATTTTCTTACCGCCACCGCTATAACCTGTTAAGGATGTAATGGTGAAAGGATAATCTGCTGGGGCAATACCAGCTTTCACAATCGGAGCAATGCAAGCAATCATACCGCTAGCATGACAGCCAGGATTTGCGATATGTTCTTTCGTTTTAATATCGTTTTTATAGCTTTCACCAAGTTCAGGAAATCCATAAGCCCAATCAGCGTCTGTTCTGAATGCTGTGGATGTATCAATAATTTTGCAAGGGTAATCGCCGATAGCAGCCACAACCTCTTTGGAGGCCGCATCAGGCAAGCACAAGAACACGATATCCGCGTCCTTTGCAATGCTCGCAATAACATCAATATTTTTACGGTCCTCATCGGAAATGGATAATAATGTAATATCCTTCCGACCTGACAGCCGTTCGTGAATTCTAAGGCCCGTCGTTCCTTCGTGACCTACGATAAATACCTTATATGGATTCATTCTATAACCTTCTTTACTATACGTAGTAGATGACCTCTCCCGCCATCTGTGTTCTAACTATTATTTCATTGGATAGTCGCCAAATGTAGCAACCATAACCGCCTTGATGGTATGCAAGCGATTTTTTGCTTCTTGGAATGCCAAGGAGTTTGGACCTTCAAATACGTCCTCTGTTACTTCGATACCATTCATGCCAAATCGTTCAAAGATATCTTTACCAACTTGCGTTTCCGTATTGTGGAATGCTGGCAAGCAGTGACAGAATTTCGTATTTGGATTGCCTGTTAAAGCCATCATTTCCGCATTAATTTGGAATGGTTTAAAGAGATTAATCCGTTCTTCCCACATATCGTAGGTATCACCCATTGTTACCCATACACCTGTATAAATAACATCAAGCCCTTTCACACCTTCTGCTACATTATCTGTACATGTAATAGTCGCACCAGTTTCCTTTGTTACTTTCAAGCACTCTTCATAAAATGGACCTTCCGGCCAAAATTGTTTAGGCCCAATGAGACGAAAATCCATACCCATTTTTACAGCACCACTCATCAATGCATTACACATATTAGATTGTCCATGGCCCACATAGGCATAGGAAATTTCATTCAATGGTTTGTCGATATTTTCTTGTAATGTAAGAAAGTTAGCCAATGTTTGTGTAGGGTGGTCCATATCTGTTAGGCCATTCCATACGGGTACACCGGAATATTGTTCCAATGTATCCACATCTTCTTGGTCAAAGCCACGGAATTCAATAGCATCATACATGGAACCAAGAACACGCGCCGTATCCTTTAAGGATTCTTTTTTATTCATTTGGGATCCTGTAGGTCCAAGGTATGTCGTATGCGCCCCTTGGTCTGCCGCACCTACCTCAAAGGCACACCGTGTTCTCGTAGAATCCTTTTCAAAGATGAGGGCAAAGTTTTTACCTTCCATCGTTTTAATTTCTTTGCCCGCTTTTTTATCTGCTTTTAATTTAGCAGCTAAATCTAAATAATATTGTATTTCTTCTGGTGTATAATCCAACATGGTTTTAAATGACTTATTATGTAAACTTTTCATGATAACTCCTTCAACTCTATACGATATATAAGTATATAAAAATTATTATTTTGGTTGTAAATATTCGGCAGCAATGGCAGCCATCATAGTAATACCTGACTCAAGAATCGTCTCATCAATAGTAAAACCTGCATTATGAAGAGCAGGATTACCATCAAATCCAGTTCCTAACCAAAGAAACGCACCTTTAATTTTTTGTAAATATGCGGAGAAATCCTCTGCGGCCATCGACGGATGTTCTGGATGTACGACTGCCTCTTTACCTAGATATTTTTCTACAATCGATGTGGCATAATCAATAGCATCAGGATCGTTGGTGGTAGCACCATGTCCACGTTTATAATCCAAGGTACTCTTTGTCTTAAACATCATATCAAGAGCTTGTAAGCTTTCACCTAACCGCCGTTCAATATAATCACGTTTTTCTGGTTCATAGGTACGACATGTACCTTCGAGGTATACATCACCACAGCCCACGTTATAGCGATCACCACCATTAATAACGCCTATGGTGCACACAAGATTTTCCATTGGATTTGTTTCGCGAGCTACTATGGATTCCACATTAACAATCCAGTTAGCAGCAGCTACAATGGCATCAATACCATTATGAGGCTCTGCACCATGAGTCGATTTTCCTCCAATATGAACAAGGAAATGGTCTGATGCAGCCATTAGATGACCTTTTTTTAGACCTACTGTTCCTACTGGCATTTGTGGCCATACATGAAGGCCAAAGATTTCATCAACATCGTTAAGAATACCACTATCTACGATACCTTGTGCACCTGGATTTAAAGCCTCCTCTTCAGAAGGTTGAAATACGAGCTTTACTGTGCCGTGCAATTGGTCCTTTATTGATTGCAAAATAGCAGCAGTACCAAGCAAAATCGCTATATGACTATCATGACCACAGGCGTGCATAACACCTTCATTTTGAGAAGCGAATGGTAATCCTGTAGCTTCATGGATTGGCAATGCATCAATATCGGCCCGTAACGCAATAACAGGGCCTGTATGAGCGCCCTGTATTTCACCGATAACTGCATAATCTGAAACATCATTCACATAGGGAATTCCCAATTCTCCAAGAATCTTTTGAATGTATAAAGATGTTTCTTGTTCCTCTCCTGATAATTCTGGATGACTATGAATATATCGACGCCATGCCACAACTTGTTCTAAATATTGTGAAGCATATTGTTTTATTAAGCTTTCTAATGTGTGCATGGCCATATCTCCTTTATATTTTATACATTTTATATGCATGTATTGTGTATATTTATAATCTATGTATGTATTATAATACTATCTACCATTATATTCAAGTATTTATACATGTTATTTGTATTTTTATTTATCATTATAAGTATTATATTTTGTCATATAAAAAAACACCTTCTAGCATATCTATTCCATTGAAGGAACTCTGATTTGTTTAGAAGGTGTCTCATATTTATTTTTCTATAATAGACTCGTCCAATTGTGTACCATCCGATTGCCACATAATGGTACGACTCGTACTGTTATCTTATGTTACAATTTGTCGTATATAGCGGCTGTCGGAGTCGAGAAGAGGCTTAATCTCTTGACCAGTTACTACAGCCGTCGTTCTAGCTATACGGCGCTGAATAGCATTTTTATATACATAGCCACCTATAACTAATACAGCCAAATCTACAATAGCTACAGTCGTTTTTAATTGTTTACTTTTATTCATATAGTTCCTTTATATAAATATGTATTAAGTACTAATATGAATATATTATAAAACTTAAACTTAACTTTAAGTCAAATAAGATTTTTCTATACTTCTTGATTTACAGGCTACCTCAAATATATCTAATCTATCTATATTACTCAATTCACAATACCTCTATTAAAGAATTTACCTACTATTTTTCGTAATATTGTTTCATTTGTGTATAGCCATTGACGATGACCTCAATTTCACCTGTTCTTGGATGGAAAATAAGACCATGAACAGGTACGTCTTTTGGAATCAATGGATTCATACGCAATTCATCCACTGTTTCCTCCACATTTTCTGCAGGATGCGTAAATCCATCTGCCCAATGTTCCATTTCCTTCTTCACCATGTGAATAGCCTCAGGTGCAATACCACGAGCTAACATTTTTTCTGTCAAATTTTTAGCCGTAGTTTTAGCCATACCGCATTCATGATGACCAATGATAAAAATTTCGTTAACACCTAACTCATAAATGCAAACCAACAAACTACGAACAACACCATCAAAAGGCCCTGTAATACAGTTACCTGCAGTCTTAACAATCTTAGCCTCACCTCGACCAATGTCCATAGAATCCTCTAAGAAATTCACAAGACGCGTATCCATACACGTTACAATCGCCATCTGACGGCTCGGCATCTTACTGCATTTTGTATCCGTTTCTACATAACCAGTATTCTGGTCCTCTACATACTCACGATTGTGTGCCAAAATATCTTCTAATAAACTCATGTTTCCTCCAATACATTATTTTCTACGTTGCCAAAAGAGAGTACATACTTGCTCGCTCCAGCTAGCTTAACGGTCTTCGGCCTAGGGCCTCGACCTACTAAAGTCGCTGTGCTAGTATGTACTCTCTTTTTACATCTACTAAAATTATCTATCCGGAGTCGCCAATGCCTCGATTGCGACACTGCCACCACGGACAACTTCAATGCGATTAACGAACATGTCCTTAAACAAGGTAATCATATCATTATTTTTAGATACTGTTTTTACGCATTGTACTAGTACAGATTTTCGATTATAGTCGATAACTTTTAGATCAAAAGTTTCTACAATGCGGAATATTTCTTGTTTATCTGCTTCTTTGCAGCTATTAACCTTGATGAATAATAATTCTTTTTTTGTAATAGGCATGTCTGTAAAATCGATGACCTTAATAACCTCAACACTGCGATTAAGTTGTTTAATAATTTGTTCGTATGTCAAATCGTCGCAGGTGAGTTCAATCGTCATACGTGACATAGTAGGATCTTCTGTTTCGCCTACGGTCAATGTATCTAGATTATAATTTTTACCAGCGAAGAGGCCCGAAATTTTTGCCAATACGCCGATTTGGTTTTCTACATATGCTGAAATGCAGCGTTTTTCTAAATGTAATTCCATAGCCCCTCCTATTTCTTATCCTTTAATAACATGTCGCTCAACGATTTACCTGCTGGTACCATTGGCAATACATTTAACTCTGTTGGAACGATACATTCAATAAGTGTTGGTCCTTCTTTGAAAGCATCCGCTTTTGTAAAGGCCGCTTCTAGTTCTTCAACTTTTGTAACACGTATACCTTGTGCACCATAGGCTTCTGCTAATTTCACAAAGGCTGGTACGTATTCAAATTCATCGTTATCGATCATATCACGAGTGACAATAGCGCTTTCATCCATCAATAAATTAGTACATGCATAGCGTTTATCGTAGAATAATTGTTGCCACTGACGTACATTGCCAAGATAGCCATTGTTGATAACAACCAAAGTCACAGGCAAATGATAATGCATAGCTGTTGCAAATTCTTGAATATTCATTTGCACGCCCCCATCCCCACAAATGGCGAATACGCGTTTTGTAGGATTGCCAAATTGAGCACCAATAGCCGCAGGGAATCCATAGCCCATCGTACCTAAACCACCAGATGTCAATAATTGATGATTGCCTTCGATTTCGAGAAATTGCGTAGTCCACAATTGGTTTTGACCTACATCGGTCGCCACCACTGGACGGTCATAATGATTATTAATGTAGTCGATAATATTTTGTGGCGTAAGACCTTCTTCACCAGCTTGAGTAACAGGATGCTCTTCTTTTAACTGTTGCAATTGAGCTGACCAATCGCCTAAGTCGTGAGGTTCAATATATTCTAATAAAGCCTCAATCGCTAGTTTTGCATCCGCCACAATTGGAATATCTACCTTAATATTTTTAGAAATAGATGCTGCATCTACGTCGATGTGTACAATCTTACAGTTTTGTGCAAATGTACTCAATTTGCCGGTAATACGGTCATTGAAACGCGTACCAATGGAAATCATAACATCACAATCAGTAATGGCCACATTCGGTGCATAGCCACCGTGAATGCCTACATTGCCTAAGTACAATGGATGACGTGAACTAATAGCCCCTTTCCCCATCAAGGTAGTCACTACAGGAATTCCCGTTTTATCTACCAGCTGTGTCATCAATTCATTAGCACCACTGATGCTAATACCGCCACCTAATAAGAATAAAGGGCGTTTAGCTTTAGCAATAACGGAGCACGCTTTTTTTACCTGTCCGATATGAACTGTCATATTTGGCTTGTAACCACGGATATTAACTTCATCAGGATATACATCAGATCCCATCGCTTTTTGAATATTCTTAGGAATATCCACTAAAACAGGACCTGGGCGGCCGGTACGAGCGATGTAGAAAGCTTCTTTCAAAATGCGACCCAAATCTTTACGATCACGAACTGTCACTGCATATTTGCTAACATTACGAACTATACCGACTGTATCTACTTCTTGAAATGCATCATTGCCCATTAAAGACAAATCAACTTGACCAGTAATACACACCATAGGTACACTATCTGAGTAGGCTGTAGCGATACCAGTAACAAGATTTGTTGCACCTGGACCAGACGTAACCATACAAACACCGACCTTGCCAGTACTACGTGCATAACCATCGGCAGCATGTGCCAATGCTTGCTCATGGCGAGGTAAAATAACCTTTACTTGATCTTGTTTATATAATTCATCCATAATATCGATGGTTGCTGCACCAGGATAGTTGAATAAAATCTCAACATTCTCCTCTTGCAATGCTTTCACCACGTATGCGGCACCTGAAATCATAGCCATCCTCCTATATAACAACCCACACATACTAGTAGATTATATCTAAAAAATTGAATATTGTTATTATTTATGATATACTTTTTAATATATCACATCTTAGTTGATGTGAGCATGAAATAACTCAATAAATCACTAAATTTAGTCGTATTTTCTGAAAGGACTGAATACTATGAAAGAAATTTTAGGTTTCCACTTAAACGGTTGCCCTTATTGCCATAACGCATTCCGTGCAATCGAAGAATTACAAGCAGAAAATCCTGCATATAAAAATATCAAAATCAACTGGGTTGAGGATCAAGATGCACATGAATTATTCAAAACGCATCCATATGAATACTACCCTAACCTTTGGTTCGGTACTGATAAACAATACGAAGCACAACCTGGTGAAAGCTATGACCAAACTAAGGCATACATCAAGGCTGTATTCGACAAAGCGCTTGCATAAAACTATATAACTAATAAAAATGCACCTCTAACATACAATCTAATGTTAGGGGTGCATTTTATTATGCATTAGTGTTAATGTTTTTCTTATCCTTCCACTCTAAATACATATGACGAATAACCTGAATTGGAGAATGCAATAACATCCGCGGACCACCATAGCGCATGATTTCACGGATTTTTTCTCGGTACGTCGGCGCATAACAATGTGTTTTGCATACGCTACAGAACGTCTTATGCTCCATATGTGGGCATACATCGATGCGATGCTGTGCATACTGCCATACCTGTTCACAATCTTCGCATAGTTGGCTCTTCGGCGTATGATGTTTGTCATGACAATAGATGCCAATGATTTGACGCATAGTTTTTAGTTCTAATTGACGCTTCTCTTCTACTGTCATAATACCTCCTACTTAACCGACCACGATACCCATGCAACCGTATCCACTGTTTTATTATGAATTTTACCGTCTATAGTACGGGGTTCAATGAGTTGTCTAATTTCTCGCTTCATATCTTCTATGTTCCCCCACTCATTATTGTGGAGGCGCAACGTAAAATAATCTACCGCTTTATCGATGCTCATAACCTCTGTTTCAGGAACTGTTTTGTAGGTAACTTTCACATTATGACCTATCTCATGAATAGCATCTAAACATTCTTTCAGTTTACCAGCCCAGGGAAATGAATCTCGTCCGAAGAAATGTTCTGATAACATATCTACCGTTTCATCCATACGTTCACTAAATGCAATCCATAGACATGTATCATGGCTTGCATCATGCATGGCACGTATATTCTCTACATCAAACATAATAGGACAAAAAATACTATATGCCAAATCAAACGTTTTATCCCAACCTAATCTTTGTCTAGTTCCTTCAGACCATGGTGCAATATATAGGCTTACATCAAGGCCTTCTTTATCTGCCAGTTGTTTTGCACCATGAATCATACCATCGGATAAATCAATGCCCGTAGTTTTATAGCCTTCTCTAGCTAATCCAAGTGCGTAATCGCCGACACCACAACCAATATCGAGGGCAGTCCCACCATTTGGAGGTAATAGATGTTCGTCCTTTAAAAATGAGAGAAAGTCAGTTACCTGTGCCTTACGATCTGCTCGATTATGTAGTTCTACGAAAAAATTAGATCGATTATTCCAGGCCGCTTGTTCATCGCGCCAATCATGGAGATCAACGGATACTTCTTGTATTCTATTATTCATGTTATATCCTCTACTATGATACTGTATATACTAATGTAAATATAGTTAACACAATATCCATATAACCCCATCGATCCAAATGGGCAGTTCAGATTTTGTATATGGATACTATATTTGTATTGTATATTATTCTCAATAATTTTTGTGTTACTATAGTCACATTTACTAATCTAATCTAATCTAATCTAATCACATTATGCTATCACAATGATTAGAAAACAATATACTTCAATATTTCCCAATAATCATTAAAAGGGACTATACTCACATGCAATACATTTGCATAAGGTATAGTCCCTTATAGTTAGATAAATTATTTTTTATCGTCTTGCTTAGTTTCTTCTGTATCTACAGATTTACCAAGCTCATTTTGTTTTAAAACTTGTTGTTCTAATTCTTCTACACTAGTTGGTTGATTAGATTGTTCAGGTTTAACTTGGAAATTATAAATTTCACGTTTATTAGAAATGAAAGTTTCATTTTCACTAATCACTTCCAAGAATTTACCATATTGGGAATCTGCTTTTAATTCTGGAAATTGATTAGCTAATGCCGTAATATTTTGAACAGCCTTAGCCGTTGCACGTGCCATTTCCAAGAAATTATCAAATATATAATTGATATGAAATTTCATTCATGAAGTGCAAACTATAGAATACATTTTATGAACCTGTCATAAGCCGATATATTGAAGTTCCGCCATCAGTTTCAATATATTCTAAACCCTCTAAAAAATCATTATTTCCTAAATCTTTATAGGCAAGTTGATTATGAATCTTTCTTAATAACTCTACATTGGTAAAGTATTTTCCATTATCTGCAGTTAGATACGCTTGAATATCTGTTTGAAACACGCCATCAATACGACATTCTTCGTCTAAAGTACTCATATCAAGAACAGTTTCATTGATTCGAAGTTGCTCGAGCCCCGTAATAAAAGCTTCGTATACTATATGTACCCTAGATGCTTTTAAAGCAATTTTATTAGGTACCCAGTTTTCTCTATTATCTTCAATATAATCTATTATATCCTTTGTGAAAGCCTCATTAGATACATATTCATTAGGTGTAAACTACCAGATAATCTGTGTTAGCAAATCATTTTCATCAGCTAGTGAATCATTATCTAATAGTTTTTTAGTTTCCATTCTCAATAAAGGCTTTTTAATCATAAAAAACACGGCAAGGGTAGGAATCAACATAACAGCTAAAAGAGGTAGTATGCTAAAAACGCTAGTAAGACCACCACTAGCATGTGATGATTGTAAATGCGCACTACTTGGAGCACGTCTAACTGTATCTGCCGTATTAGTCATATACTCCAAAAGCCACGGATACTCTAGCATACCAAAAGTGATAGCAATTAAAATTAATGTACCAATAGTAATACAAATAATGAATAATTGTTTAGCCACTTTATTACATACAAGCTCCTTCTCTTGTAGGGATAATACATCCATCTCTCTTACACCCTTACTCCATTTAGCAGTTCGTTCATGTATTGCCATTCGTCGCACTCCTATTGTCGAATTAAATATGCCGTTTGATATGTTTCTTATATTTATTATAATAGAGAAAAGGAGGCCTTGAAAATATGGAAAAATATATAATAATCCTAATGTTTATATTAGTTGCTATTGCTGTCACATTTGCGACTTATAACTTATCTATAATTAGATCTATGCCTCCTGAAGAACGTTATAAACTCCTTTATTTTAAAGATAATCAAGTCTCTATCGGCATTGGATTAGTAAGAAGAACATATAAATTAAAAGATATTCGAGAAGTACGTTTCTCTAAAGGGAAAGCATTCCGCAGCATGGGAAGCTGGGCAGGCAGAATGAAGATTTGCAAAATAAATGGTAAAACAAGCCGTTGGATAGAATTTGATGGTACTGTCTATTACAAAAAGATGGTATATATAACAAATGAAGAAATCATTGATAAATCAATAGAACTACTCATGAATGAATTTAAATCCAGAGGTATTCAATGTAATAAATATAGATAGTAAATCATGGTGCTCTAAACCATGGATTTACCTTTAACGATACATACAAAAAGGCTTCTCGAAATTTCGAGAAGCCTTTTACTATTGGTGCGCCTAGCAGGATTCGAACCTGCGCACCCGGTTCCGGAGACCGGCGCTCTATCCCCTGAGCTATAGGCGCATGTGTACTAAAGAATTATACCATATTACAGCATGCTTCGATAGTATAAAATATAAAGCGAAATAGTCTGTATATAGAAAAGACCTTACTATTAAGGCAATTCAAATTCGGAATAACTATAGTTAAACTCAATCACTACTGCTAAAGCGTCTAATAGTAAGTTCTATATATTTATGTTTTTCCTTTAATCAACTCTAATAAAGCATCACAGCTACGACTTACATCATCATAGGTTTCGTCAAAATTTCCCGTATACCAAGGATCCTTTACATCTCGGCTTTCACCAACAAAGGTCATAGCCTTATACACCTTATGATCAACATCATCACCGATAATGCGACGCAAGTTTCGTGCATTATTTTCATCCATGATGATGAGGTAATCAAATTTACGATAATCATCCATCGTCACTTGGCGAGCTTTACGACGAGTATAAGAAATCCCCATTTCATCTAGCTTTTGCTTAGTTCCATAATGGATATCGTTTCCTATCTCCTCACGAGATGTGGCGGCAGACTCAACATAAATAGAATCACTTAGTCCAGCCTCATTAACAATATGCTTCATATAAAATTCTGCCATCGTAGAACGGCAAATATTACCGTGGCAGATAAATAAAACATTAATCATTATATCTCCTTTAACACCACACCAAGCAATAAGTTATTAACGAACAAAATTCGTAGATACTTTTGTCTCTGCATCAGTATCTGGATATGGTACACCTTGCTCTTTAGCTACAGCAAAGCTACGCATCATCCAAATCATATTACGTGCAAGGTTACGCATGGTTTGCATACCTTCTTCATCTTGTTTAGCATCCTCTGCTACTAGGCCGTGGCTGATATTCCAATATGTAGAGCCTGCAATTGGCATTTGAGAAATACCAAAATATTTATTAAGTACATCAAAGGATGCAGTTGTTCCGCCACGACGAGCTACAGCAATAGACGCACCCGGTTTAAAGGCGAATGGGTTCGGTTTTACACTTTCCGCACTGAAAAACACGCGATCTAAAAAGGATAAAATATGTCCACTTGGATGTGCATAATATACAGGTGTGGCAAAAATAAAACCATCTGCATCCTTCGCTTTTTCTACGAAGGCATTTACCTCATCATCTTTGAATACACATTCACCATGTTCAAAACAATAGCCACATTGAATACAGTCTTGAATTGGCTTATTACCAAGTTGAATGACTTCAGTATCTACCTTAGACTCAGTAAAAACCTTTTGTACTTCCTTTATAGCTTGCATAGTTGTGCCATTCACATGACCACTACCATTTACGATTAGAACTTTCATATTATATCCTCCTAATTCTTACTTAAGAATTTACATATTAACTAGCCTATATATCCTATCATAGAAATACAAAGTTATTAAAGTATGACCATCACACTAAGCCTATAAATATTATATAGGATAACAATCAAACTCATAAAAAACCTCTGTAGTAGCTCTATTTCGAAGCACTACAGAGGTTTTTAAATATTCAATTAAAAGTTATGCCTAACCCAAGCATCGATACTCCATGTATTATCTATAATTTCATAGTTATTTTTTGTCAGTATCAATATAGATTTCACAGGATATATTAATACTCCATAAGCTCTTTAAATGCTATATCACAAATTTTATCTGTAAAAGTTCTCAGGCGTTCTTCTTTTTTTTTCTTAAAACATAATTTATAGTATTTCTTTGCCCATATTGCCTTAGATTTAATTTTTGCAGATTTAGGATGGCTAGCCTCAAATTCTTTAAAGCGTTCCCTCCATTTTTTGCACATCAGCATAATAGAGTCATATATTTCAAATAACTCAGATTGGCTAAATACACTTGTATCTTTATCCTTTAAATAAAGATGTAATGCTTTTTCAAACTCTCTCCAATCATCTTCTCGGATTTTTTCAGTCAAACTTTTTATCCACTCAAATATACGGGAGTCTTCCCTATTTCCCACACGATCTAAAATATCTTGCCATTGGCGCCAACTAAGCTTTTGAACAACCTCTACTTCTTGCTGTGCTAAAATATAACATTGTTGATAAAAACTTCTTGTTACAGACTTAGCTCCTTCATTTCTTTTCCGATTTTCCTTAGTAGCTAAAGATTTAATTTCATCCCAAAATCTACGACGATCTATTACGGATATTTTATATCGTTCTAATAATTCACCAAGAAATAGGCCTAAATTATATTTGTATAATACATTCTTACCATATTCTTGAAATAAATCTTCTTCAATAATAGGTATTTCTTTTTGGAGTGTTTCTAAAATCTCATCAACAGTAGCTTTCTCTTGTGATGACAGTAATCCATCATATACAAGATGCCCATCTACCAACCTAACTATCTTTCCCATTAACAACACCTACTCTAGACTTTTATGATAAATCTTTTCAATTTTTTCAAGAACATGTTCTGCGGCCTCTTGAGGTTCTAAGTTCGAAAAATTATTATCTCTATCACCAAACATATCATACCTACCTTCAGATAAATATAGTAATACATATTGTTTTAACATTTGTTCACGAAGATATTCCATCTGTAAATCAGGATATGCTTCCATATTATGATAAGCTGCATGTCCTATATTTAAATATATTGTTCGATTTGCACCCGGCTGATTCCATGCACGTTTATAATTATCAGGAGCATCAATACTTTGAACTTCAAATGCATCATTTTGTCCATTCTTATCATCCATATTCAAATAAATATTCAAATTATATGAAGTAATTTTATCACCTTTTTCAAACTGTTCATCGTCCTCATTAGCAATTAATCTAGCTCTTAATTGTATGATTCCCTCATTTAAATATTTCTCATAAATATTACGTGTAAAAGTAATATGATCTATATAGGGTGTAATAATTTCTTCAAATGGATTTAATATTCCAGAAAATGAATCAATATCTGTAATCTTAGCTGCATTATCCATTACATTATGAATACTAATATTAAGTTTATAATGTAATGTATAATTTCTCTTATTCTCAATTCTATAACAAACATTTGTAATTGAGTCATCGAAATTTACTCTACGTCTACCCTCTACAGGAAATGTACATTCATGTAAAGAAAGACTGACTAACTCCCTAGTATTATCAGGTTTATTTATATCATAAAAATATGGAAGTTCTTTCTTTTTTTCTTTACCACTACCTATAGCTTTTACAGATAGTATAATTCTATTTTCAGAATATTGTGTCGAATTATTAGTCTTTACAACATGGGAAAAGCTTTTTTTAAATATACTCCCAGATTTAATAGTTATTTCATCTTTAGCTATATGCGAAATAATTTCTCCTGAATTAGGATTTAATATATATAAGGAATACTCAAATTTTTTATCAACTGTATATGAACTTGTAACTCTCATCGAGAAATTAATTTCATCACCACTAGTAACCTGCTCACTATCCTTAACAGGATATTTAATATCTTGCCAGCGTACGTCAAAGTCAGGCTTTTTAGGGCCTGTACCTAAATCTTCGTATCCTAATTTATCAAATAAATTCTGTAACTCTTCAGCAATTTTACTGAGACTATCTTTTAGCTTTTTATCTTCATACTCTTTATTTTTAATATATCCCCAATTAGCAAGTAGTGATTGAACCATTTGATTACAAAAACTCTTTAGATTTTGATATGTCTTAGATTTTTTGCTACCTTTACTAACACCAAAATGAACTCTATCCTCTATGTCAGAAAGTCCTTCTTCCCATTCTTCATCTACTTCAATATAGCCCCAAAACTTATTTCTTATTTTATCAGGAATATCTTTTAAATCAACTTCACCAATTTTCATTCCTTTACGATAATAAGAAATTCCCTGCCAAATATTTTCATCTTTATCAAAAACATAAAAGCCAAAATGCTTAACTCTATATCCATCTAGATAAACTTTAGGTTTTTCTAACTCAAAAAAATGATTTGCTTTAAAGATCTCAGCTGGAACTTCTACCGGCTTTCCATTAACACATATAGCTGCACTTTCATCTAATCTTTGTATTATTCTCCACCAAGATTCTTGAATAAAAGATATAATTGATTCATCCAATATTGAATCTACTAATACTTTTTTAGGCCTCTCAATAATAATCCGAGTCCCGATTGTTTTTTTCTCTTTTAATCCTGTATTTTCAAAGATAAATTTTTTTGCCTTTTCATTTTCAAAAGCAAGTGAATGTACTTGGCCACATTTATTCATATTCGCAACATATAACCCATCGTCTCTTAATGAATCAAAATAATATGTATACGTATCTGATGCCACTGAATAAACACTCTTTCCAGCTCCGAACAAACCGCCCCCTGTAGTATTACCGCCGGAGTTAAACATCGAGGTAAAACGTGCTAAACGTTGTGTTGAATCAAGTGTTTTACCTAACGCCATTAAGTGATTAATCTCTTCAGCTGGAATATTCTCTCCGGTTAAGCCCATAGTCCCTGAGTCTTCTACTATAACAAATTCGCCTTTATCAGTCTTACAAACGGATATATTGCAAGACCAATTCTTCCATTTATTTATTCTTCGTGCACCCACTGCATTTTGAATTGCATCCTTTTGAAAACCATTAGGAAATGTTACACCAGTATCTGCATAGGCTCCTAAAATCCACTCAACATTATTCTTATAATTTTGAGGTATAGCCGTCATCTTATTCATCAATTAATCCCCCTTTAATCTAAAGAAAAACGTGCATTATTCTTACTCTCAGTTTTATTAAATTTCTTTTTTACCTCCCTCACCTCTGACTCTATAGTACTGAAGATTTTATCAACATCAGATTGTGTGTAACTGTACGTACTTGTATTTGAACAATTTCCTAGTAACTGTAACATATCAATAATTTTATTAGTTCTTGCCTCTGCTAACCTAACAAATTTGTCTCTTTTTGATTCTTTATTTTTTTTCATTTTCATAATAATCCTTTTTTAATGAAACTTATACTAAAAATATAACATATACATTCTATATATTCAAATATATGTATAATATTTTCAATATATTCGAAAAATAAAAATAATATCCATCAAATATTATTAATTTGATGGATATTATTTTGCTTTTACAATATATAGTTTAATATTTGTTGTGCTATTGCTTTCGCTAATAATGGAGGGACCGCATTTCCTACCTGCTGAAATTGTGAATCTTTAGTTCCTACAAACCCAAATTTATCTGGAAACGATTGTAGCCTTGCAGCCTCTCTAACTGTTAAACCTCGATTTAAAATAGGATGAATCCACATGGATTTTCTTACATTAACAACGGTACCTGAAGGTTCATTTAATTTAAGGCGTAAATAAATTGTATTTTGAGTTCTTTCAGGTTTTGTATATGAATATTTCATATTTTCAGAAAGACTATGAAAATTTTGGCCAGGTTTAATCGCCTCAAAACGTTTCAATGCCAAATCAGAGGTTTTGGTAGTTATATGATTCTTAACTGTTTTACTCCCCTGTCGCATCATATTAGCATAATCACTTAGAATATCATCAGAGTTATAAGGGATTTCTTTGTAATCTTTTTCATACCCAGCTTCATAAGAAACTAAATCCATTATCGCATCTTCTACAGTATTTATATTTAAAGTATCAGGATTTCTAGGAATTGATGGGTTTATGTTAGGATATAAATCCTTTCTAATACCTATAACAATATATCGTCTACGAGTTTGGGGTACACCAAACCATCCTGCATTAACAGTTGAACCTATTTGACTATATTCACCACCTAAAATAGCGTTTATATAATCTATTACGGAATATGAATTCACCTTAAATACAAAACGAGAATCCTCCTTAATTTCAAATTTACCTATCAATCCATTATTCTTTATCTCTTGTATCGTATGAATTACTTTCTGAAGATTAACAATATACTTAATAGAGTTTAATTCGTGTTCAATATCATTGTTAGTTAATGAATCACTAATAGCCTGTAATCTAAATTTAAGAGAAGCATCCATATCTTCATCAAGAAAAGTTGTAATTCGTTTAATTAACCCCAATCTATTTTTTTTTAAAAACCGCTCTAGTCTTCTTTCATTTGCTAAATTCTTATAAAGTATATTTAATAATTTAAAAATCTCAATTGGAATTAAAAATCTATTAAGGCATATATCATCGATCATCGTATAATCAATGTTCTCAAATTTTTCATTTGTTATAAATAGAGAATCTAATCTTTTAGGAATATCAAATCCAGCTTTAATTAACGCATCTATCTCTTCATTATCACTGATTGATTCATAAAATCGGTGAGTATCGGATCTAAGCATACTCACATTTTCCATTACAAATGCTTTAGGTTTGATTTCTTTTATAGCTCTAAAAAATTCTTTAACTAAGCTATTATTCATGCTAATTAAATGATTTTTCTGTCTATTAGCATTTGAAAAGCCTTGACATGGAGGGCCACCTATTACTATATCAATACCACCTAATTTTTCATTTAATTCCACAAAATCATATCCGTTAATATCGTTAATCATTGTAAATGTAGATTTACCTTCAACAATATTTTTTTTGTATGTGGCTTGTGCATTTTTATTAATTTCAGCCGCAGCTAATACCTTAAACTTTCCAGTCATTTCAAATCCAAGGCTTAATCCTCCAGCGCCCGCAAATAAGTCAATTGTTTTTAACATTTACTTATCCTCACTCCTACTATTTAAGCAATATGTTTCATGCAACCAAGTATCTACTTCACTTATTTTAAACTTCCATTTTCTATCAAATTTATAAGCAGGCATGTTCTGTAATTTTATCATTTTTTTAATTGTATCTCTACTTACACCCATATGATCGCAAATTTCATCCATTGATACCCAACGTTCAACTGACATAGCTAACACCTCTTTCATATATAAATATAGTATCATACTAAATTGCAACACTCAACATAAAAGATATAGTTTTATAAAGCTTTATTAAGTTTTATTAAGTTTTATTAAGTTTTATTGTGTTTTTTTACTAATTACAATTGTGATACAAAATAAGTCAATTATGTCAAAAATAAAAATAACCTCTGTAACAGTATCTGCTACAGAGGTTGTTAAATATTCAATTAGAAATTATATCGTACCCCCGCATCGATACGCCATGTATTATCTATAGTAGCACCGAAGTTTTTCGTAAATGTGCCATATAGGTATGTACTAGGGCGAACGTTCCAGGAACCGCCTATTTCAGCATCGAGCCAAGTATCTTTCAAATCGAGTTCCGTTTTTACTGTTGGATTACCTGGTGCAGAATAGGTTGTATTCATCTTACCAGAGAATTCATGAGCCAATGCGAGTTTTGCAAAGATATTAGATTTTTCTGTTTCTTTACCAATGCCAAAACCTAATCGACCTACGGCGGAGTTAACGCCATCTGCTTTCACATGCATGAATCCACCACCGGCAATATTGGCATCATAGGATACGCCATTCAAACGACCTACGATGAATTCTACGCTAGGGTCGATGTAGAAGCCATTTTGTTTCTTAATGCGCTTACCGTATTCAGCACTCAAGGATGTACCAAATGTGTGATAATCACCGTTCACACGTTGACCGCCTACCGAATAAAGTTTGTAATTATTGGACAAACGGTTGCCACGAGCGATGATGTCTAGGTAACGTCCATCATCATGTTGTTTTGTACCATACAACGCAACACCACCGATTTTACCATCTCCGTTTCCAACGGCATAGGAGTTACTAGATGTACTGTAATCCAGAGCGCCACCAAGAACCCAACCATTGGATACCTTATGATCATAACCAACTTGTGCCCCATTGTATGTCATATGAGCATCAGCACCATCTGTTATTTTAGATTTACCGCCGATATACTTAGCCCATACGCCTTGATTCGTATTAGCTAAACGAAGGTCGCCTAAGCGGCGTTGTAAATCATTTGTATTATTACGCCAAGCCATAGCCGTAGATGCAAGAGCGGATTTAGAACCGCTTACCAACGAAGATTCACCAACATGTTTAACAGTCGTTGTATTACCTACAACAAGATTACCTTGTGCATCAAATGCATCTGTACCAAGTTCTGCAATAGCTGCAGGACGTGTAATTCCTTCATTAATTTGAACGGCGGTAGCTAATTTCTTATCATTTCCAGTGTATTGCAATTTATTAGCCAAAGATTGCATTTCAGCACGATAGCTAGCATCATCGGTTAAGTTTTTAGCACTATCCCCTTGCACCGTTACATGGCTATTGTCAGCTGCATGTTGGATAATGATTTGCCCCTTACCTTCTTCACTAGCTGGTGTACCTGCTTTGTAATCAGCATTCACAAAACCACTATAGTTTTGAATCGTGATTGGACGTGCATCGATTGGATGAATGATACCTGCTGCAGTTGGATTTGCTCCACCTACAAGATTACGTACTTTACTCCCCTTATATAGGTACGCCTCATTATCCCCAGAAGGACGTTGTTTTTTAGGAGTAGGTCGTTCCATGCCAAGCCATTCATTATTCCAAGTAGCCCCATTTTGTAGATAAATATCCGCACCAGAATTATGTGGATTTTTTTTGCTTTCAGCATATTCATTCAAAACAGCACCACTAAGGCTAGAGTTAGGTGTTATGAAAGCGAGTACTATATTAGTTGGTTCAACATTATGATTTGGATCGCGGCCATAGTCCTTATTGATAAGGCCCACATTGCCAACAGCAACTAAGTCCTTAGTACCTGGATGTTTGCCATCAGCGCCTGCATTAACATATACATCCCCTTCTTCTGCTACTACAGAATAGGTATCAGATGTTTCTACAGGATGCGTGATAATCTTACCGCCTCCATCAACAAGGATATGACCTCGTTGATTGACTTGTAAACCAGAGCCAATTGCATCAATATCTACATTACCTTTAACATGAATATTGGTATCTCCAAAATCTCGATCAGGATTATCTTTACTTAGACGCGGAACCTTACCACCATAACCGGCGTAAACAGCACTCATATAATAATGTCCAAGTTCTCTTTTAGCCGCAGGTGCATCATTCTTTAACCGTACAACAAGATCTTTATCTACAGTCAATTGAGATCCAAATCCATTATAAATCCCTGTTACATTTTTAGTTTTACCTTCATCAGTTAAACTTTTCCCATGTACATTAACAGTTAATGTGTCCTCAATATGTTTAACCTCAGGTTGCGTTTGCACTGGTGACCCCATTGTTAAGCCCAACAATTCTTCTGCTTTATCACTAGACACATTGATTTCAGTAGCCGATGCAGAATAGGACATTCCAGTTAATACTAATACAGCCATCACTGCTGCTATATGACGTGGTAGTTTCATAAAAATCTCTTTTCTTTCTTATCTATAAACACGGTTCTCTTACGAAACGCGTTCAAACTATTATACACAAAAACCTAGAAAGACCCCTTAAGTCCAACTTAGGAGGTCTTTTTTATTCACATACACTTTGAATTTATAAATTAATGATTATTCAGGATCAATAATAAAGGACAATGCGCTGAAGTATTTATTTTGTTCGCCTTTAGTTTGAGTTGGGAAGCCTACTTCAACACCTACTACGTTAAGGCCGTTAGCACTTACTGTAACAGTTGCTTTACCGTTTGCATCAGCTTGGCTTTCATTAGTAAGGTCGTTGATTACGTCCTTAATAAGTGGAGCGTTAGCATATGGTTTGCCTTCTTTTAATACTTGGATTTCATAAGTATCACCTTTTCTGAGGGTCAACGGGTTAACAGAAGGGATGATTTGAATAAAAGCTTCTTTATTGTTTAATGGTTTTGCATCAGCGTTCCAGTAGTGAACATCATATTTAATAGCATGTGTACTTTTTATAGCGCCTGGAACTTCTGTAATTGGTTTATGTACAGTTTTGCCATCTTTATCTTTGGTCCAATAACCATAGTCAAAATCAGTTACTGTAATGCCTAAGTTATCAGAAGGTATAATTGCTACATTTTTTTCATGTTTGATAACTTGTAAAGGAATTACCATACCATTATTATCCAAACCAACGATGCCTTTTACCATTTCTGGACTATAAGCATCATCTACTGGACCTTCGCCAAGAACTAACGCTTTTTCATCTAAACGGTTAGCAAAGAATACGCCATGTGCATCAACAGAAGAGCATACACAGCCTGCAGCTAAACCTACAGCAAATAAGGATGCTAATAATTTCTTATTCATAAAAACCTCCATAATCAATAATTTGTATCAACAAACCTGCTATTATTATACAAATTTATAGAGTTTTCGTATATACCTATACCCGTATAATTAAGTTATTATGCATACTTTATATATGCGCGCATTACTATGCTTATCTATCATAAATGATAAATTTATCATCTAAATTTCATATGTATATAATAAATAGGAATATCTAAATCTTATAAAAATACAAAAATGACACTCACCAGGAGTGTCATTTTCATATATCTTGTATAGATATTATTTTTTATTTTTTGCGGCTTTTGCACGTGCAGCACGATCAAGGATTGTTTTACGCATACGAATGCTTTCAGGTGTTACTTCAACAAGTTCGTCATCGTTGATCCACTCAAGAGCTTGTTCCAAGGAGAAGATACGAGGTGGAGTCAAGCGAACTGCTTCATCAGAGGAGCTGGAACGCATGTTAGTAACATGTTTTTTCTTACATGGGTTAATGTCCATATCAAGTTCACGAGTGTTTTCACCGATAACTTGGCCTGCGTACACGTCTTGGTTAGGACCAACGAATAATGTACCGCGGTCTTGAACGGAGTTCAAGCCATATGGTGTAGTTTCGCCATTTTCGAATGCTACCAAGGCACCGCGTGTACGGGAAGGAATTTCGCCTTTGTATGGTGCATAACCATGGAATACATGGTTCATGATACCATTACCTTTTGTAGCTGTTAAGAATTGTGCACGGAAACCGATCAAACCACGTGCAGGAATTACGAATTCCATGCGAAGGTAACCAGCTAACTCAACCATGTTAGTCAATTCAGCTTTACGTTGACCAAGGTTTTCCATTACAGTACCCATGAATTCTTGAGGTACGTCGATAGTCAATGCTTCTAATGGTTCGCACAATTTATCGTTAATAGTTTTGAAAATTACGCGAGGTTTACCTACTTGTAATTCATAGCCTTCACGACGCATAGTTTCGATCAATACAGCCAAGTGCAATTCGCCACGGCCAGATACTTTAAAAGCATCTGCAGAATCAGTTTCTTCTACCTTCATAGAAACGTTAGTTTCTACTTCGCGGAACAAACGATCACGTAAGTGACGGGATGTAACGAATTCACCTTCGCGACCTGCGAATGGAGAGTTGTTTACAGAGAATACCATAGACAATGTTGGTTCATCGATAGAGATGGATGGCAATGCTTCAGGATTTTCAGCATCTGCTACAGTTTCGCCGATATTGATATCGTCGATACCAGCGAATGCAATGATATCACCCATTTGTGCTTCGTCAGTTTCAACACGGTTCAAGCCATTATATGTATATACGCGGCCAATTTTCGCTTTACGAGTGCTTTCACCCGTCATGATAGCTACTTGTTGGTTAGGTTTCATTTTACCGCGAACGATACGGCCTACTGCGATTTTACCGATAAAGTTATCATAATCAAGTGTAGTAACCATGAATTGAAGAGGACCTTCCAAATCACCTTGTGGTGCAGGAATTTCTTTAATCAATGTTTCAAACAATGGTTCCATATTTACAGCTTCGTCATCCCAGTTAGTTTTAGCCACACCAGCACGAGCAGATGCGTATACTACAGGGAAATCGAGTTGATCATCGTCAGCTTCAAGTTCCATGAATAATTCAAGAACTTCATCTTCAACCTCTTTAACCCGTTGATCAGGACGGTCGATTTTGTTGATAACAACGATTGGTTTCAATTTTTGTT
>ERZ773035.694-NODE-694-length-26760-cov-73.747650_pt1 | contig 26760 bp, 26 predicted proteins | sample MGYA00511487_ERZ773035 | MGnify/ENA primary metagenome ERZ773035 (study PRJEB29015, sample SAMEA2737985) | human oral metagenome | biome: human oral; feature: human-associated habitat; material: dental | place: China | collected 2024 ...
CCACATGATGTGGAGGCAGTCAGTTCACGTCATACAAAAGTCGGGAATGCAGGTTATGAGAGCAACGCCCCGCCGGGCTCGGCCCGGCACCCCGTCACCCCGCCCAAGGGCACGTCCCGATCCCCTTCGGACCCCACTGCGGGCAAGCCTCACACACCGTCGTGGGCCCCTCCCACATCCCGCTCCCGGTGACGGCGGGAGCGCTGCCCAAGCCCACCCGTGCGCCCCCGCCTTGCATGGCATCCCCGCAGGGAGACCGAAGGGGATTCCCCCGCCTGACAGACGGGAGGCAAGGACATGTACACGCAGCTGACGCTCGGACTCAGAATCGACGAGAAGGTGGACGTGCGCGACCTGATAGTGAGGGGCGATATCGAGCGCGAGACGCCTCAGACCAAACGGGAGTAGCCCGCCCCAGCGTGGGAGCGCACGCTCTCGGACAGCTCCGACTGCGCCTTCCGCCGCAGGCTCGGCAACCACTCCCAACTCCTCGTGATGCTCACCACGCAGGGGCAGTGCTACGTGCTGGACGAGAGGAGCGGCGCGAGGCACCAGCTCACCGCCGCGAGGCTCGGCAGCTTCTGCAAGGGCGTAGTGGGGGACGCCCTCACCCCACCGTGGAGTGTGCGCCCACTCCATAAGTACGACGGCAGCGATCGCGCCGCCGTGGTCACACTGATGGGCTGCAACGACTTCCTGCAGATGTGCAGGCGCGACCTGCTACGCGGATACATCGACAGGGCGATGGGCCACCCCAACGCCACCATGGCCGACTTCCTGCCCCGCCTCTCGATGACGCTGCGCACCCTCGCGTACCACAACGTCTCCGTGGAGCCGCGCCGCGCTTGCGAATACGCGCCCGGCCTCTTGGTGCTCCCCTCCATGACCCGCCACGAACGCTCCTACAACCTGCAAGTCTGGACGGACTGCCTGTGCGAGCAGCTGGACGTGCGCGAGCTGCGCAGGCACCGGGCCAGCGACGAGGCCATCGAGCACCGCCGCCGCATGGCTTATGGGGAGTTCGCCATGGGCGCGGCGTCGGGACTCTTGTCCGCGCGGGACGCGGGTTCGGACAGGCCCACCCACACGACCCCAGAAAAAGCTATGGAGGCGTCGGGCAAGAGCCGCCGGGATGCGGGGCGGCACTCTCTCGAAAGGCATCGCCGAGCGCGAGCGAACTCTTACCTGCTCTTACCGAGGGGCCCGAGCAAAAGGGCCTCGTTGGCGTGATGGGTAAGACGGAATACCGCAGCCCAACTCTTACCTACTCTTACCTACTCTTACCTTGGCAGTTCATAGTACTGGGAAGGGTCCCGCGTGTTCGACCCGTGCCATACGAGAAGGTTCCTCTCGGCAAGCCCCCTGAGCGTCTGCCTGGAGACCTTCACGCTCCGCCCCAGGTGGCCAGCGAGATCGCGCACGGTGGCCCTCCCCCTGGCATACACGTACTGCATGGCCGAGAGCTCGTACTCGTTGAGCGACTCCAGCACTGCCTCACCGACACCGTCCGCAAGCGCGTCCCGCCGCCTCAGAACGCGCGACGTGATGCTGTTCTCGAGCGTCAGCCGCACCGAGGCGTCGTTCGGCTCCTCGAAGATGGGATCGTTCAGGAAGAAGCTCGCCATCTCGTCGTAGATGCGCTGCACACCCTCATTGAGCTCCCTTACCCAGCCGAACTCCGTCAGCGTCCTGGCGATGATGGGGTTTCGCGCCCACCGGGTGTGCCGCATGTTCTCCAGCGTCACCACGTTCGGCAGCTTGCCCGGACTTGTGATCTCCATGCGGTCGTCGTACATCATCACGCGAACGTGGTCGCCACTGTGAGCGTAGTTGCGATGCGTCACTGCGTTCACCAAGCCCTCGAACCAGGCGAACTCGGGATATTCGGGGATGACCTTGAAGCGCCCGTCGTCCCCCAGGTACTGGAACTCGCGCAGCTGCTCGGAGATCATGGCCTTCGTGCCCTCGATGACCTTCGGCAGCGACCCGTCGAAGGTGCGCTCCTTCACGATGTTGAGCCTGCGGCCTGTCTCCATCTGGGAACCGTCGAAGCGGATGACGCGAACCCTCGCGCAGGGGATGAACTGGATGGGGTTCTTGGCAAAGAGCAGCACACCGGCGTTGGTGAGGTGGCCATCCCGCAGCATACCCCTGCTGCGCAGAACCTGCTCGTCGGGGGCGTCCGTCCCCAGCTCCTCCTTGTAGCGGGCCATGACCTCAGGATCGATATCATCGACCGTGGAGCGAGCGTCCACCTCGTCCTCGAACCGCCGCTGGTTCTTGTCGTACTCCAACGCCGTGATCTGGTCGTGCCCGAGCTCGACGCTCCTATCGCCCTGGCGGAGGAACACCGCGCCGTCGCTGCGCCTAGCTATGACGTGGTCGGTGGAGGCCCTGACGTCGAGGACGAGGACGACATCGTCCCCGCCATGGGAGTTGGTGACGGGGAGCCTGACGGGCTTCACCATAGGGATTGGCTCGCAGCAGGTAAGCGGCATCTGCTCGAAGTCCTCGATAGCATGCGCGCCGTCGCGAGCGAACCCCGTGACCTCGCCGCCGTCCTCGATGCCGATGACCAGCTTCCCACCCGCAGCATTCGAGAGCGCCACGACGTGCCTCGCCGCGTCGCTCGGCCTGATCCGTGCGCTCTTGCGATCGAAGTACTGGCTCTCCTTCGCCTCGGAGAAGAGCTCCGGGTCGTTCTGGCCTATCGGTTTCTGCATGGCGCCTCCCATGTCGCGCTCTGACCATTCTACAGCCACTGCGAGTCGTGGATCGCGGCCCGCAAGCGGACCGGTACTCTGGGTCTCCGACACCCCGGCTACACCGGGGATTTGTGCAGATCCCCTATCTTCGCCGCGCCGTCGAAAACCCGGCTGGCACGAGCCGCGAGAAAACCCTAGGCCCCTTGGTCCCCACCAGCATGGCATAGGCTGCGCGGGCGGGCAGGCACCCCTAGCGCCCGCCCGCTCCGTCAGACGCTCCGGAGGACGCGTAAACCGCGCCCCGCTCGCAAACGGTCCCACGCGTCCACCTCCACTTGCCCTTGTGGCGGCGACCGAGAAGGAGAACAGGCCGACCCTCACCCATCCGAAAGGGGCACGCAATGACCGAGACCAGCACCGCCACCGTCATCCCGATCGTCCAAGAGCGCTGGGACGCGTCCACCCGCGTCACGGGGGACTACCTCGCCGACTGCGCGGAGCTCGCCCGCGAGGCGCTGTCGCGCGTGGGGTTCACCCAGTTCGAGGAGTCCCCCTACGCCGATGTCATCGCCTGTCGCGAGGGCGACCTGCCCGTGACCGTCATGGCCATACCCGCCGAGGGGTTCGACATGACCATCGCCGACGTGCAGGAGCCCTGCGACGACGTACGCACCCACGGGGCGGCACTCTGTGTGGGATTTGTGCAGGTCAGGCGCTGTGAGGACACGCGGCCGGGGCCGCGTCACGGCGGAGGCCAAGCCCCTCCGCCGCCCATCCCGCACGCGTAGGCACCCCTAACGCTTGTGGGGACGGGATGTCACACGTCCACTGGGCGAACGTCTCACTCGACGATGATGAAAAACTCCTTGCTGCGCGTCACGCAGCGTCCTCCCTTTATGAGTAAGCACTGCACGCAGTGACGGCCGGAATATGCCGTACTCTCATGGCGCCCTCCGCCTTCTAGGTTTGAGTCCTCGAACTCACCCCTCGGGCACCCGGCTGCATACGCTTCCTCGCCGGTGTTGACAACCAGCCACTTTGCCGTGAGCGACTGGAGTCCCTTCGAACGGAGGGCGCAGTAGTCAATCTGACACCCCTTGGGAATCGTCCTCCCGCTGCTCGAGATTCGCTCGGTATAGCCGTCCTCGAAGGTGACGTCCGCGACGACCACGACGACTCCCGGCCTCCGTTTGGTGAAAGGCTAGGGAGGACTCTGCCTGTGGGGGACGCTCAGGGCCTGCTGGATCGAGAAAACGGTTTTCGCCAGAGCCCTGCTGCCCGCGCGGTCGCTTCCGGAGGGAAAGCGATTCCCGAGCACCTTCTTCCAGGAGTCGTTGTTGGAGCCCTCGTCCTGGAGAATCCGAAGCGACTCCCCAAGGCCCTCGACGAAGCTCCTGAAGTCTTCCTCCGGATAGCTCGCAGCCAGGTTGTTCGTCGGAAGAGCGGGGTCGACGACGACGGGCACCCTCCGTCCCCTAGCTCTTCGGACAACGAGTCAAAGACGTTCTCCATCACCCCAATCATCAGCTCTTCGTAGAGTGAAGAGTCCTCCGGGAAGCAGTCGGCGATGATCTTCTCGAGGGTGATTCCCTTTGGCCATCTCCTTTTATCGGGGCAGTGCTCTCGACGCCACCACTTCACCATCTTGACATGAGCACGCGCCTCTACCTGAGGAATTCGAGGTAGTCCATGTCCTCGAAGCCGTAGGGCAAGGCGTTCTCTTCGTATGAGGTGCGGTACGCGGCATCGCCGAGCGCGGCGCGGTACTTGGCGACGTAGACCTTCGGGTCGTCGTCGCTGATGAGCTTGCCAGTTGGCCTGTCAACCCTTGTGAATAACGGCTCAGCCATTAGCCCATCCCTCCGCTGACCAGTGCCAGCAGGTCGCCGTAGTTCGTAACCTCGTGATACCTCACGTCCGTCGTGCTCGCCTCGTTGAAGAGCTTCTTCGCGCAGGCGATCTTGGCGTCCTCCACGCCGCGCAGCTCGAGCGTGTCGAGCGTGCCCTTGGTCTCGGCCACGAAGTACACGTGCTTCACTGACCCCCGCCTGAAGGCGATGGCCCAGTCCGGCGCGTAGTTGCCAACGGGAGTGGGTATGGTGAAGGTACGCGGCAGCTTGGCGTACACCTCCACTTCGTCGGCCGCATCCAGGTCGGCAGCGAAGCCCGCCTCGCCGTCGGAGTCGGGAAAGACGTAGTCCTGGATGCCCTTCTTGCTGGGCAGCGCAAAGCTCGCGTTCTTGGGCATGCGCTCGGTGAAGATCGTCGTGTCGTACTCGTCGTCGATGGCGTGGTACTCCACGTGGTCGACCACCATGGCCGCCTTCTCGCCCACGATGAGCTTGGCCACCTTGGCGATGAACTCCTCGGGGTTCTTCTGGTAGAGCGCATACTTCTGCGGGTGGATGCGCGAGAGGATCGCCGCCACGGTGCGCCGCGTGATGCTCGCCTGCGCGGCCACCTCGCCCAGAAGGTCGTAGGTCACACCGGTCACGGCCCCCGCGTCCACCTTCTCCTGCGCGGTACGCCTCACCTTGAACTGCCCCTGCGCGTCCAGCTCGTCGCGGTCCAGCGTGCCGTGCTGCGCGCCAACGGTCATGGCGTAGGCAAGCTCGCTCACGACCAGGTCCTTGTCGATGCGGGCCACAGCGTGGTCGACCAGCTCGCCGCTTGAGAACTCCACCGTGTAGGCGTGCTTACCGTTGATGCGCCGCCACAGCTCCTGGAACTCCGCGCGTTCGAAGTTGTCGTTGAGCCTGTTGGCGGGAACCTTCGTCTCAAGGCCGTTGCTCACCATGCCGTCCAGCGCGTGCGGGTCGTAGACGCTCCTCACCAGCGCCTCGATGGCGGACGCCTTAGCCTGCATGTCCTGCGGCAGCCGCTCCACGGCCACCAGGTTGAAGCCCTCTTCGCGGAAGCGCTCGGTCGGCGTGCCCTCATAGTCGATATAGTTGTTCTGCAAGAGCCACGCGTAGGCGATTTTGGACTCCCTCTCGGAGAACGTGACCTCGGTGGAATCCGGCATGGTGACGACCTTGCCCTTGAGGAAACCGTCGGTGACGTGCGTCGGTCGCGCGTGCAGGCCGCTTCGTATGTCGCTCTGCAGTGATGCGGTGAAGTCGTTGTAGCTCTCCGAGGCGATGACGGTCAGCACGTTGACGGAGTGTACCTCCTCCTCGCCCAGGGTCGCGAGGTCCTGCCGCTCGCCGGTGGCATCCACGCACAGGCGCAGGCCGCGCCCGACCTCCTGGCGCTTGCCGGTCTCGTTGTCGGAGTGCTTGAGCGTGCAGATCTGGAAGATGTTCGGATTGTCCCAGCCCTCGCGCAGCGCGGAGTGGGAGAAGATGAACCGGCACGGCTCGTCGAACGACAGCAGCCGCTCCTTGTTGCGCAGGATCAGGTCGTAGGCGCTCTCGTCGTCGGACTCGTCGCTGCCGCGCTTGGTGGCCGAGTCGATGGTACGGCCCTTCTTGTCGATGGAGAAGTAGCCCTTGTGAGTATCATGGGCGGAGATACCCGCAAGGTAGGCGCGGTACGGCTCGTCGAGTGGCAGCTGGCCCAGGTACTCCTCGACACAGCGCGCGTACTCCTCCTCGAACACCTTTCCGTAGCCCACGGTCAGCTCCTCGCCGTCCTCGCCGTAGGCGCGGTAGCGAGCCACCTCGTCGATGAAGAAGAGCGAGAGGCACTTGATGCCACGCCCGAACAGCGCCTCCTCCTTCTCGAGGTGACTCCTGATGGTCTCGCGTATCTGCACGCGCCGCATGTCCTCCTTAGCCGAGTCACCGTATACCTCGCCCTTCCAGATGACCTCACCGTTCAGAAACCGCACGCACGCATCCTGCCCCTCAAAGTCCGGCACGATGCCATCCGGCGCGATGGTGAAGTCGCGGTACGCCTCGAGCTTCGTGGGGCCGCTCTCATCGTAGATGGAGTCACCCACGTTGAAGCGGTGGACCTGCTTTGTCACCTTGCCGCTCGCTCCCAGGTACTTGTGCTCGATCACGGCCGCGGGCGGCGCGTTGCGGCTCACAACCACGTCCTGCAGGTACAGGTAGCTGTCGGTGCCGCGCATGTGCTTGAGCTCGAAGCCCTTCACCTCGATGCGCTTCACCAGGCGCTGGTTGTAGGCGTCCAACGTGTCCAGCTCGAAGATCAGGTTGTGCAGCGGGTTGCCTTGTCTGTCGCGTGGGATGGTGGCCGAGTATGACAGCGAGAAGAGCGGGCTGAAGTGCTTGATGCCCCGCTGCGTGGCCTTACCGCCCATCTTCTGGGGCTCGTCCTGGATGATGATGGGGTGCGTCGCCGCGATCACGTCGATGGGGCGGCGGCTCTGAAAATTGTCCTGAGGCTCGAAGATCTTGCGGGCGTACTTGTTCTTCGCGCCCTCCTTCATGGAGGTATTGAAAGCCTGCATGTTGATGACCATGCAGCAGATGCCGTCGTCCTCGGCGTAGCGGTCGAGTTCCACCAGCCGGTCGCTGTTGTAGACGAAGTAGCGGATGCGCTTGCCGTATTGCTCGAAGAAGTGCTGCTCGGTGGTCTCGAAGGTCTTGTTCACGCCCTCGCGGATGGCGATGGAGGGTACCACCACGATGAACTTGCTCCAGCCGTAGAGGCGGTTGAGCTCGAACATCGTCTTGATATAGACGTAGGTCTTGCCGGTACCGGTCTCCATCTCCACATCGAGACATACGCCACCAACATCAGCGCTCAAGACGCTGGACTCTGCAATCTGGTTGGCCCGCTGCACACCCTTGGCATTAGTGAGCAGCCGGTCATTCGAAAGCTGTATAGGAGCATTTCCGTAGCCCGTCGCGGACTCAATCTGAATCTGAGTCTGTCCGTTGCTTCTTGAAGCGGTACCAAGGTCGCGCAGAAAGGCAAGCGGGTTGACGTTCGGCTGCCCCTCGAACACGTCGCAGACGGCTCTGGCGGCATCGGCCTGGTATTGCTGCTTTTTGAACTTGAACTGCATTTACACTTTGCCCTCATCCTCAAAGCTTGCACCCATTTCAATCTCAATCTCCTCAATAGATGGCAAGCTGCTCTTAAGGTCCTCTGGAAGCGATTTCTCTAGCCTCTCCGTCCAGTCTGCAACGCCCATTGGGCCGTTGTAGCCAGTAAGAGAGTAGCGGGCCACTACCTCGTTCTTTCCTCGTACGAGCAGAAGGCCGATGCTCGGCTTGTCGCCCTCGTGACGCAAGAGGTCATCTACCGCAGCCTGGTACATGCTCAACTGGCTCACGAAGCTGGGTTCGAATTTTTGTGCTTTGAGCTCAATGACGATGTAGCGCCGTAGGGCCAGATGATAGAAGAGAAGGTCAATATAGAAGTCATCCCCTCCTACCTCTAGGTGAACCGGTCTGCCGACAAAGGCAAAGCCCTGCCCCAGCTCCAAGAGAAACTCCTGGATATGGTCGGTCAGCGCCTGCTCAACCTCCACCTCGCGATGGGCATCTGCCGTTCCCAAGAAATCAAAGAGATAGGGGTCCTTAAAAATCCCTTCTGCCATATCGGATTCTGAGGGAGGAAGAGCATTCTCGAAATTACTTACGGAAAGCCTCGTACGCTCTTTGAGGTGCGACTCTATCTGCAAAGCAAGAACGTTACGGCTCCAACCGTTCTCAAGGGCCTTCTCTGCGTACCACAGCCTATCCTCAGGGGTATCCAGCTTAGACATGAGGGCGATGTTGGTGCCCCACGGCAATTTGCCAACAGCCTGTTGGCAAATTGCTTCCTCGCTCCAAAGCGTGGAGAAACGCCTCATGTACCGCAGGTTTGCCGATGAGAAGCCGTGCATATCGGGAAAGGCATCATGCAGGTCTTGGGAGATGCGGTCGATTACCTTTGCGCCCCAGCCAAACTCGTCCTGTGCATGCCGGATTGCGCTACCGATACGCCAATAGAGCAGCGTCATCTCTATATTCGCATGGAGAGTGACGGAGAGATGCGTTTGCGCAACCTCGCTCTTCAGGCGACCGATAAACTCCACGTACGACTTTCCCACATCCGCCGCAGAAGGGGCTACAGGGAAGAGCGCGCCATTTTTCTCTGCTCCCAGATGGAGTCTTTCTTCATCGTTTGACATTGCCAAATCACCCGTCTATCGGTATCGAAGACTCAACACTCGCTACTGTCGAATTTCAGCCAGACGCTCGCCCCCCAATCCGGCACTCGAAAGTGCCGGATTGTCCTCTGCACCTTGTGACCACTCCTCGTAGAACGTCCTCATATACTTGAGATTGCGAGCCGAGAACCCACGCAGGCCAGGTAGCTCCTCTTGAAGCCGCGAGCTGATGGCGTCGATGGCGCCAGTGCCCCACGTGCCAGTGCGCGTATTGGCCGAGATGTACCCGCCAATGGAGTAGTAGAGTGCCAGCTGCTGAGCGTTGACGCCCTTGGCCGCCTCGTACTGGCTCTTGAGTATCGCCTGCTTGATGGCCCGCACGGCGTCGCCATAGCGTAAGAGCCCGCCCATCTAGATCACCCGCCTCACAGTGTCGGGGCTGTAGGTCTTGAAGAGCTCCTCGAAGTTTGCCGCATCGGAGTCGCTGGCGAAGGACGCATCGCGGAAGACGGCGTAGATGGGCTTCAGCTGGGCGATCTTCTCGATGACGGCGGTGGAGACCTCGGTGTCGAAGCAGGCTATGAGCTGGCCGTCGTTTACGTTGAAGCAGGCGGCACTTGCAATATCCATCTTTTCCACGTGCGCCGAGTAGGGAATGCGGAATGCGGGCAGCACCTGGAAGAGCAGGTCTTCGGGCGTGCGATCCTCCTTGAGGTTGTCCACAAGGCTCAGCAGACTTGCCTGGGTCTGCTCACCAGGCTCGCTGTAGGTGTCCAGGAAGTTGGAGCTGTCGATGCTGAACACGCGGAAGCCGATGTCAGGGACAGGCTTAGGATCCTCGCCAAGCTTAAGCTGGGCATTAGCCGCCTCAACTTCTTCGACAATCTTCTTGCCAGCACGGCGAATGCGCTCTTCGCCGATGTCGCAGATGGTAGAAAACCCATTCTTTTGAGCACTTGCATCATTGGAACATGACTCAGGCAATTGAACTAATAAAAACTTGCGATAGCCGCCGTCCTCAAGATTTTGTTGTATCACAGCATGTGCGGTTGTTGCTGAACCAGAGAAGAAATCGCAGATAATGGCACTGCCATCTGTGACCATTGATGATTCACCAAATATCTCATCGCAAATGCGCCTAAGATTTACCTGCTCATTGTCATCAATACTAATGAAGATAACTCCATCATCAGAGAGCAAGTCTCTCGCCAGCAGTAGGCGTGGATACATCATCGAGCACCAGTCGGAGTGGAAACGACCATTGGAGTCGGGGTTAGCAACCAGCCTACCGCCCTCCCCGTCGTACTCGCCGCTCTGGGAGTCGTACTCCTCATAAGTCTGAACAAAGTCATCGTCGTAGATGAAGTCATGGCCGGTGTTGTAGGGATGGTCGATGTAGATGAGCTTCACTTTACCAGCATAGGTCTCACGCATAAGCTTAAGCGCTTCGAGGTTGTCACCCTCGATGTAGATGTTTTGCGTAGTGTCCCAGTTAACGGACTTCTCGGGGTGTGGCTTCATCGTTTTGTCGCAGGGCCTTCTCGCCTCCAGCTTTGCCTTGGCTTTACCTGGCCAAGTGAACTGATAGCGCTCGCGCTGCCCTTCAGCGATACCCCCCCCCCAGAAGATCGCGTAAGGTGTCAAAATCGACGGCCTCCCTGACAGCACCGTCTTCGTCGCGCACTTCTGTAGCAACTTGTGGGAACAGCTCGGTCAGCCGCTCGATGTTCTCCTGCGTGATGTCTGGTGTTGTGTGCTCGATCTTTTTTATTACCTCGTCCTTCATAATTCCAATGCCCTCAGTTCGTGCCACTTTGTTTTCAGCTGGCCCTAGCAGATTCGTTTCTCAAACATAAATCGCAAGATTAGTACCCAATTTCCTCAAGAAGTGCCTTCAAGCCCTCGATGGGCGGAAGGGCGTCGCGGAGCTTTTGGGGCATATCCTGCGTCATCTTGTAGGTGGCGACTCCCATCGGCTTGTCAAAATCGCGCACGACGTAGTCAACGAACGCCCTGTTTGCATCCTTGCAGAGGACAATGCCTATGGAGTCGTTCTCGTGGGGCTTCTTCACGTAGCCGTCGAGGACGCTCAGGTACCCGCTCAGCTGACCGAGATATGCGGTCTTGAAGGGGCCAGCCTTCAGTTCCACCGCAACGAGGCAGTTCAGCTCACGATTGAAGAAAAGCAGGTCGATGTACTGGTCTTCACCAAAGGCCTCGAGATGGTACTGGTTGCCCACGAAGGCGAAGTCGCGTCCGAACTCGATGATGAAGTTCTTGATGTTGTGGATGATACCCTGTTCCACCACGCGCTCGTCGACGTCCGCACCATCACGTGCACCGAGCTCCTCCACATTAATGAAGTCAAGCAGGTACTCGTCCTTGAAGGTGCTAATGGCGCGGAGGGCACGCTGCCCCTGAGGAATCGTCTGCATGAAGTTGTTGGGCATCTTTCCCTGGTGGTGAAAGTCATCGCGAGCCATCGCGCGTTTGAGCTCGGAGACGGAGTAGTGGTTCTCTGCGCAGGTGCGAATGTAGAAGAAGCGCTCTTCGCGGTCCTTAGCCTGGTTCAAAATCGCCATATGGTGCGTGAAGCCGATGTTCTTGAATGCCTCCGCGTTCTTTGGCTGCAATTTCATCAGTTGCGCCTGATGAAAATTACCAAGCGCGACCCTGACCGATTCATCAGTCGCGACTAATGAATCTCCCTGGGCGTCCTCTGGGGACCAGGCCTCGAAGAAGATGCGCATGTTGCGCAGGTTCGTAGCTGAGAATCCACGCAAGCCCGGCAGTTCCTCTTGAAGCCGCGAGCTGATGGCGTCCTTGCCCCACGTGCCAGTGCGCGTATTGGCCGAGATGTACCCGCCAATGGAGTAGTAGAGTGCCAGCTGCTGCGCGTTGACGCCCTTGACAGCCTCGTACTGGCTCTTGAGTATCGCCTGCTTGATGGCCTGCACGGCGTCGCCATAGCGTAAGAGCCCGCCCATCTAGGAAAGCGATGATAAAGTCGCCTATTCCGTCCCTTCGGGACTGTTAGAGTCAGGTTATTTTAGCCCTCCGTAGAGTCAGGTGAGAATCGCCAATCCCAGTCAAATCAGAATCGCCAGTACGCCGGAATCGTCAATTTCCTTGTCCTTGCCCTCCTTGCCCTCCTTGCCTAGCCTGCGGGATGCCCGGCTGGGTCCTGGCCGCCACGGGCGCCGTCCCCGCCGCATAGGTCCTCAGGCCCGCACCGCAGAGGCCTGGCCCCCTCGCCACGAACAGCGTCGCGTCATCGAAGACGAGCGGGAGCGTCGGGCCCTCGCGCTCGCATCGGCGTTCGACGACGCGGAGGGGCAGCCCGGCGCGCTCCCTGCCGGACGCGCGGCGCCCGATCTCGTCGACCGCAAGGCAGTCTACCCTCGCGAGCGTGCCCGTCACGCTGCCCCCGCCTCCGGGTCCGGCGGGCCCCGCCAGCCTGTCGCGCAGCTCGCGGGCCTTGACTTGATACGACCGCGCGCCCCGCGCGCGGCACCCGCGCGCGTAGGCCCGGGCAAGATGGGTCTTCCTGTGCCCACGGGCCCGTAGATTGTTTTGGTCCAAGATTCCCACCGCAGTCCCATTTGTTTAAACACAGCTTGACAGAACACACCATAGATGAAAAAACCCTATTCCGCGCCCAGGAGCGTAAGACTCGACGAACGCGGCGCAGGTGGGGTCGTTGATCGCCGCGTCCTGCGTCCTGGTAGTGCTTTCCCACGCCTGCCCGCCGGACCCTAGTGCAGCGCTCCTCCGCCTCCTTTGCAGCCTCGCGGGTCTCCGCTTCGGCCGCAGCCCTGAGCTCACCCGGTCAGCCGTACAGCTCGTGGGAGACCCAGAGCACCCTGCCCTCGACGTTGATGCCGAGCCTCCCCAGGGGCTTGCCGCAGTGCGGGCACGGCAACGGATCCGGCACCTGCAGCTCCAGACCGAGCTCCCTGGCGTCCTTGGGCGTGAGCATTCCCAGACCCTCCTCGTGCGCCCACGCCCGCGCGGTCCTTTCCTCTCTCCACTTTCGTATCCTCCCTTTCATATTGGGTGACACCACGTCAGCTTGGCCGGGACACGCTGCCATGCGAACCGGGATGCCGAGGTGACCTCGCGTCATCCCCCCTCGCAGACGGATGACGCAAGGTCAGGGGTCGAAGAGAGTCGGATCATGCCTCCGGGCGACGTCGAGGGCGCGCTTGCTGACGCGGATGTTTCTATCGACGCGCTTCTCGGGAAGGAGGCCTCGGCCGGCGATCCTGCATACCGTCTTGCGGGAAACGTGAGCGTAGAGTTCGATGTCGCGCTCGTCGAGGAGCAAGTCCGTGCCCGCAGCCTCTGCGGCAGCTATGCGCGCGAGCCCCTCGCAGTCAGCCTCGTTTTGCGGGAAGAAGCGGTCCTCTCGGAAGGGAGCGTCGCCCTCCTTTGTGAATCAAAACGTAAACTTCTGGTAGCCAATGGACGCCTCTCTATCACTCAGGTGGACTGCCGTAGCCGCACGGTGCCCGCAGGGGACCCGCATGACCCCGGATGAGGCGGTTATAGGGCCGTGGGGAAAGCGCCTGCTGGGGGCGAGGGAGACAAGTGGCCGCAAGTGGCCGAGCCACAGAACCGACACGTAGAGGGCGAGGCAGGCCAAACGTCTCTGGCCATGATTGAAGGGCCGACCGGCCAAGCCTGCTGCGAACTTCTTCGCCCCTTGGGAGCGTGATCAGATGACCTCCGACTCGGTGTTGCCCCCTATGTTTCCGTTCGACCCTCCCATGCTCGGCCATCCCCCTGCCGTCTGACGGCAGGTGACACCAACGTGCCCAAAAGACGTCCTGGCGTCACCGCATCACATGGCACGAGGAAGTGTGGACACAAAACGTCCCATGAAGGAGTCTAAAAGAGAGGCTTCGTGAGTTCGTGTGGGTAGGTGGTTGCGTCATCGCCCCGGTGGCGTGGCCCTCACCGCCAGGGCGGCGACGCAGGAGTGTACACAGATTGGCTAAAATGACCCCTCGGTGCCACTTTGGGGCGTTTGTGTACACTGTTGCGACGCAATTCGCCAAGGCGTCAACCCACACGAACCCCCGAAGAGCTCTAAGAGACGGTTTATCGGGGTTAGGTCAACTTCCGGCCAAGGGCATTCGCTCATACCACTTGCCAAAGCCATCCGTTTCGGTCAAAGCGGCTATGCCTCCGGTTAAGAAGAAGTGTGGGTAAAGAAAAAGGTCAGAGACTTTTTGCCTCTGACCTGCGATTTCTGGTCGGGACGACTGGATTTGAACCAGCGACCTCTCGGTCCCGAACCGAGCGCGCTACCAAACTGCGCTACGTCCCGAATCATGCCTATCCTCGCAGGGCTTCTCGGCCTCTCGCACGACCGCCCAAAACCCATCGCGACCGCTTGCCCGTACCGATCTCCGCCAGACTGCGCCGTGCCCCACGGCATGGATACTTTAGCAGAACTGCGCCTTCGAACCAACCGTCTCGCAGGAGATCGACCACCAATCTTCGCAAGCCTCCCGTGCTGCCGCAGCTATCCTCCTCGCGCTCATCGTAGTGTCACACAGCGCAAACGCACAGCTGCCCGAGCCCGTGACCTGAGCTCCCATCACGCCTTCCTGTGCACGGAGCCAGCGGGTGACCTCACCGCAGGCCGGCACGAGGCGCTCCGACGCGGGGGCGAGGTTGTTATGGAGCCGCGCTGCCACCGCCTGGCGATCGCCTGCCGCCAAGGCATCGCACATCGCATCTGCAGGCTCGGGCACCTCGGGCGCGACGTCAAACTCGCGGTAGGCCTCTGCCGTAGAGACACCCTCACCCGGTCGCACAAGTACGACAGGAAGGCCATCCATCGGGGGAAACACACGCTCAACCACATCTCCCGCCCCCGTGAGCAGCGAGGGCACCGGGTGCAGGAAAAACGCGACGTCCGCGCCAACCGATCGGGCGACGTTGACCACACGCGGGTCACCTGCGGCCGCATCCGCGTCGATGCCCCACAGCTGACAGAGCGCTAAGATGACGCTTGCGGCATCGGATGACGCGCCACCGAGGCCGCTCTGAGAAGGAATGCGCTTCTCGATGCGTATGGCATAGGTAGGTGGACGACCAAACGCCTCGCAAAGCCGCGTCGCCGCGATCCAGACAGTGTTCTCTCGAGAGGGAACTCCCACGTCCTCACTCAACAAGAGCGCAGGACCCACACCCTCCGCACCGGTAGCGTCCCGCTCGATCATTGTCACGAGATCAGCGAGGCTGAGCGCCACCATAACCGAGTCCGCGTGGTGATACCCACGCCCATCTCGACCGGGGTAGACTCCCAGATGCAGATTGAGCTTAGCCGGGGCACGCAGCTTGACTGCGTGGCGGTGCGGATCATCTGCCGCGTGAGAGGGCGCAAGGTCAGCGGCCGACGCTGTGTCCACGCCCCTATTCCTCCTCGGAGAAGTCGAGCAGACGCTCTCCCGTATCGGGGTCGTAGATCTCGACCGTCGAGGTGAGCACGTCAACGTATTGATATGACTGACGTGACTTGCGCCCACGTCTCTCCTCGACCTCAATGATGAACAGGGCATCATAGGTCCCCACGAGGATGCCTGTACGCTCGATGGTGCGAGAGCGACCGAGGTTTGCGCGGACCTTCAGACGCGTGTTCTTGAGCCCCTCAAGTTCGGTATAAATCTGGTCTATTCTGTTGGCAGGCGGAATTTCTTCTTCCATTCAAACCTCCAAGAGGCAACGTAGCGCAGCGGCGCGCCACGAACCACAGTGGTGCAAGCATCCATTTTATGGCAAGATATGCCGTGCGGACGTATGTTCACGAAAGGCAGATAGCAACGCTATTTATCGCGAATACTACACCAAAATTGCACGAAATTATCATCTTGAGATATGTGAGGTTACAGTATGCTGAATAAAGCGAGAGCCAGCGAGGTCATGAGGCGGCTGGGAACGATGGGTCTCTCGCAGGCCCTGATCTGCGATCCCTTGTCCATCTGGTATCTGACGGGCTACTACACCGAGCCCTACGAGCGCTTCCTTGCCCTGTACCTGACGGGATCGTGCAACAAGGCCGAGGGCGTGCTCTTCGCGAACTACCTCTTTCCCGACGCGACAACTGCCGCCGACAGGCTCGTTTTGTACTCAGATGCCGACGATCCCATCGCACTTGTGGCGGGTGAGACGAACCATGGGCAGACGCTGGGAGTGGACAAGGAGCTCACAGCCCACTGGTTGCTGCCGCTCATGGAGGCGAAGGCTGGGAGCGACTTTGCCTTGGCGTCAGGCGCGGTCGATGTGGCGCGCTCGATCAAGTCCGCAGAGGAGCAAGACCTGATGCGCGAGGCCAGCCGCGTGAACGACGAGGCCATGGCCTGGCTTACCACTCAGGTGCATGTGGGTGCGACCGAGCGCGAGATCGCATCGAGGCTACTCGACGAGTACCGAAGACTGGGAGCGGACGACCACTCGTTTGAGCCCATCGTAAGCTTTGGCGTGAACGCCGCAGATCCCCACCACGAGCCAGACGACACGATACTTGCCCCAGGCCAGATGGTCCTCTTTGATGTGGGCTGCAAGCGTCGGTGGTACTGTTCCGACATGACGCGCACCTTCTTCACGGCAAAGCCCACGGCCCGACAGCTCGAGGTGTACGAGACGGTGCGCCGCGCGAACGAGGCAGCAGAGGCCATCGTCCGGCCTGGCGTGACCTTTGCCGAGATAGACCTGACGGCGCGACGTCTGATAGAGGACGCTGGCTTTGGGCGGTACTTCACACACCGCCTCGGACACCAGATCGGCCTTCAGGACCATGAGCCAGGCGACGTCTCGGCAGCACACGACGAGCCGGTACAAGCGGGACAGTGCTTTTCCATCGAGCCAGGCATCTACATAGAGGGCGAGATAGGCGTGCGCATCGAAGACCTGCTCATCGTGACCGAGGATGGCTGTGAGCTACTGAACCACTATGAGAAGGCCCCGACGGTGCTTGAGGCGTAGCCGTCAGGGCCAGTCCGTGGCCGCCACAAGCCAGAAGGCCCACGACGGTCACGGACTCTAGCAGGCCGAAAGCGCAGCGGCATCAGCTATCACGATGCAGTCCGGGTGCAGCTGCAGTACGGAGGCAGGGCAGGCCGGCGTCACGGGCCCGTAGCACATCGCGTGTACGGCATCTGCCTTGGCCGTTCCGCTCGCGATCACCAAGATGCGACGTGCATGCATGATGGCGCCGATACCAAGGGTGTAGGCCTGCCTCGGCACCTCGTCGATGCTCTCGAACAGGCGGCTGTTAGCTTTGATGGTGCTCTCGGTCAGGTCGACGCAGTGCGTACCGACGACAAACTCGTCACCCGGCTCGTTGAAGCCGATGTGCCCGTTGTTGCCGATACCCAAAAGCTGCAGGTCGATGCCACCGGCAGCCTCGATTGCCGCGTCGTAGCTCGCGCAGGTCGAGGCGGCGTCCTCGTTCGACCCGTCCGGCACGTGCGTCCGCGTCACGTCGATGTCCACCCGCGAGAACAGGTTCTCCCACATGAAGTGGTGGTAGCTCTGCGGGTCATCGTGCGTAAGGCCTCGGTACTCATCCAAGTTGTAGCTCTGGACCTGAGCAAAGCTTATCTTGCCTGCAGCGCACATCTCGACCAGGCGCACGTAGGTGCCCAAGGGCGTGCTGCCCGTAGCCAGGCCCAAGGTCGAGTTCGGCTGTAAGGTCAGCTGTGCTGCGATCACGGCTGCGGCATGCTCGCTCATATGGTTATAGTCACGCGTGCGAATGATTCTCATGGTTCTCATCTCCTATAGTCTGTTCCATAGCTTGACTCACGTGTCCAAAGCGCACAAGCGCATAATACGGAAGATACACGGCCTACAGCTTACTCGCTAGGTCAACAAGCGCATGGTGTCGGTGAGAGACAGAGTTCTTCTCGGCAGGCGTAAGTTCGGCCATAGTCCTACCTGTGACTTCGTCGAGCACAAACAGGGGATCGTAGCCAAAGCCACCCGTGCCCCGACGCACACGACCAATGGAGCCTGCGCAGTCGCCCTCACCCGAGAGAACCCGCTCGCCCTTTTCATCCCTCAGCACGAGCACGACCGTGCTGTGAAAGTGGGCCGTCCGCCTTCCTTCGGGAACGCCCGCGAGCTCGGCAAGCAGCTTGTCGTTGTTGGCGTCATCGTCACCATGCCTGCCCGCCCAGCGCGCGGAGTGGACCCCCGGAGCGCCCCCTAAGGCGTCCACGCACAGGCCCGAGTCGTCTGCGACCGCCATGGCAAGCCCCGTCTTATCGAGCGCCGCACGAGCCTTGATGAGGGCGTTCTCAAGGAAGGTCTGGCCATCCTCGACCGGGTCGGGAAAGTCTCCCAGCTCGCTGAGGGCCACAAAGCGCATGCCTCCCATAATAGGCGCGAGAATGGCCCTTATCTCGTCCAGCTTGTGGGCGTTGCCCGTCGCGACGACGACGGTCGCCTTTGGGTCCAGCCCAGCGAGTCCCAACTCGTCCACATCAGTCACCATAGCCACCCTTCATCCTGCCGCCTCATGACCCTCGGCTCCCCCGCGCGGGCGAGAGACCCGCATCTGTCGGACTAGCCCGACGAGCTGTGGCCAGAAAACCCCGTCACCTCGCCCTGAAGCTCGATGAGCCTGGCTATGCCTGCCTGCCCCAGGTCAAGCAGGCAGGCGAGCTGCGAACGATCGATGGTGGCGCGCTCGGCGGTGCCCTGCACCTCCACGATGCCACCCGTATCGGTGCCCACGAGGTTCATGTCAACCTGGGCATTGGAGTCCTCGGGGTAGTCAAGATCAAGGAGGGGGCGTCCCTCCACCATACCCATGCTGATGGCCGCCACCTGTCCCGTGAGCGGCAGGCGATGGAGCTTGTCTACTTCCACGTAGCCCATGAGCGCTTCGTAGAGCGCCACCCATGCGCCTGTGATGGATGCCGTACGCGTTCCGCCGTCGGCCTGAAGCACGTCACAGTCGCAGGTTACCGTGAGGTCGCCGAGCCGGCGCAGATCGACCACCGCGCGCAGGCTGCGCCCCACCAATCGCTCTATCTCCATGGAGCGACCCTTGCGCCCCCTATACTCACGCCTGCTCCGCGTGTTGGTGGCGGCCGGCAGCATCGCGTACTCGGCCGTGACCCAGCCCTGGCGAGAACCCCTGCGCCAGGCGGGCACGCCCTCCTCGATCGTCGCGGTGCAGATCACGCGCGTGTCGCCGAACTCGGCAAGGCAGGAGCCGTCAGCGTTCTTCATGACCCCCGGCGTGAGGGTAACGGGACGCAGCTGGTCCGCCGCCCGCCCATACGAGCGCACCGATGTCCGTGCGGCCAGGTCAACCCCGCCGCTCGCATCATCCATGAGACTTCCCCCACATCATAAAAACGGACCTCGCGTGAGCGAGGCCCGAGACCGTCATGGTGGGCGATGAGGGATTTGAACCCCCGGCCTTGTGCGTGTAAAGCACCTGCGCTAGCCACTGCGCCAATCGCCCCTGCAGACGAAGTGTATCACAGGATGCGGCTTCCTTCGTGTCTCTTCGCGTGGATACTGCGTTTTTGCCAACCAAGAGAATCGCACTTCTCGCCACAGGCTATACTAGGCTTTATGAATACCACACTCTTGGCATTGGAGCAGTTGCTTGGCTCCAATGCCATCACAGCGGGCATCACGAATACGGCGGGCGCCTCTCACCAGGAAGACGTACCCATAGATGGAGCGGACTGCGACTCCCGTCTTGCAATGAGAGACCACCTCTTCATCTGCAAGGGGGCTGCCTTCAAGGCGGCCTACCTGACGGATGCGCTTGCCAAGGGCTGTTGTGCCTACCTGTGCGATAAGAGCCGCGCAGACGAATTGGCGAAGGTCGCACCGGGGGTACCTGCTCTCGTGGTCGCCGACGACGCGCTGCGACGGGCCATGGCACGTGCCTCGGCAGAGGCCTGGGGCCACCCCGACCGCGACGTCCAGATCGTTGGCATCACGGGCACGAAGGGCAAGTCCACCTGCGCCTACATGCTGCGCGCAATTCTAGACGCAGGCCACGACGCTGCGCAGACAGCCATCTTGGGCTCGATAGACACCTTCGACGGCATCGAGCGCTTCGAGAGCGTCAATACCACACCCGAGGCCCCCGACCTCTGGCGCCACATAGCCAATGTCCGCAGCTCGGGCCTTCCCTATCTCGTGATGGAGGTCTCAAGCCAGGCGCTCAAATACGATCGCGTCGTGGGTCTTGACCTGGACGTAGGCTGCTTTTTGAACATCGGGCGCGACCACATCTCGCCGGCAGAGCACCCCGACTTCGAGGACTACTTCTCAAGCAAGCTGCGCATCTTTGACCAGGCCCGGGTCGCTGCGGTGAACCTGGACATGGACCGTGCGGACGAGACACTCGCGCACGGGCGGGCCTGCAGGCGCCTGCTGGCCTTCTCGGCAAAGGGTCCCACCACACAGGGCACTCCCGACATCTGGGCAGGTGACGTGAGGCCCACAGGCGCTGGCATCCATTTCGTAGCTCACACGCCAAGTTGGGAGGGAGAGCTCTTTCTCTCCATGCCGGGCCTCTTCAACGTGGAGAATGCGCTCGGCGCCATCGCCGCCTGCGAGGCTCTCGGCGTGGGGCAAAGACAGGTGCGCGAGGGTCTCGCACACACCCGCGTCCCAGGGCGCATGGAGCTTCTTACCACGAGCTCCCCTAAGATCACGGGCATCGTAGACTACGCGCACAACAAGCTCTCATACCAGCGCTTTTTCTCATCTCTAAGCAAGGAGTTCCCCAACTGCGAGATCATCGCGGTCTTTGGCGCGCCCGGCGGCAAGGCCTTCGAGCGCCGCCAGGAGCTACCACAGGAAGCCTCCAGATGGGCGGACTACCTGATCTTCACTGAGGAGGACCCCGCACACGAACCGGTTGGGGAGATCTGCGCCCAGATGGCGCGCTCGACGCCCAAGGGACAGCCACACGAGGTCATCCTGGAGCGCCCTCGTGCCATCGAGCGCGCGGTCGAGCTGGGCTTGGCAGCCAAGCGCGACGCCATCGTATGCCTCCTCGCCAAGGGTGACGAGACCCGCCAGCACGAGGGCGACGCCTTCGTGCCCTGCGAGACTGACACTACCCTCTTCTATCGCGCCGTAAGCCGGCAGCTGGGCCAAGCTGAACCCTAGGAACGACCACATCAAAGAGCTCACGGGCAATCGATACAGAGTGAGACCACCGCAGTCCGCGTGCGACCAGACGAAAGGAGTCCCCACCATGCCCGCCCTGTCACTTCCCACCTTCCCCGTCGACGCCTCGACACTACCTGAGCCCATGGCAGAGCAGCTCTCGCGCATCAGACACATCATCTCTGACACGGATGGCACGATGCTGGGCAGCAGCTGCGCACTTACCTCCACAGGCGGCACACCTTCCGTCGAGCTCGCGCAGACCCTCATCGATGCCCGACGCTTTGGTATCGACGTGATTCCCTGCACGGGACGCAACCGAGCGATGGTGCGCGAGGACGCGCGCATCCTGGGGCTGCCCGGCTGGATAGGCGAGATGGGCGGCATCCTCTGTCTCCATGAGGGCAGCACGAGCGACTGGCGCTACTTCACGGCCGACATGCCCTACGACGAGTCGTCCGGTCAAACACCGCATGACCTCATCATGGCGACCGGCGTTATCGAGCACATGCTCGCGCGCTGGTACGACTGCCTGGAGACCTATCATGACAACAACATAGGCTACCAGTACCGCGAGGTCACGGTGGCGCTGCGCGGCGCCGTCATCGAGGACGAGGCCCAGGCGATGCTCGACGAGACGGGTCTGCCCCTCTACCTGGCTGACAACGGCTTCGTGGGCCACATCACCGGGGTGACCATCCTGCCAACCTTCGAGGGCGGCAGGATCGAGGACGTCCACACCTACCACGTCACGCCGCGAGGCCTCAACAAGGGCACGACAGTGCGCCGCTACATCGAACTCATGGGCTGGGATCCCACCGAGGTCATGGCCTGCGGTGACTCTCCCGCCGACTGCGCGATGGCCCCTGAGGTTGGCACCTTCATGCTCATGAGCAACGGCATCAAAAACCCCAAGGCCCAGGCGGCGCTGGCCACGGCCGGAAACGCCTACGTCTCTGCGGCAGACGCCACGGACGGGTTCTGCCAAGCACTGCGGACGCTCATGGCGCTTCGCACCCTGACATAGCAAGGTCCGAGAGACATACCAGGCGAAGGCTGGTGGTGCAGGCGATGGCATCGCCTGCACCCGCGCCTCAACGCAAGGACTCTTGGGCCGCACGCGCATCGGCCACGCAGATCCCCGCAAGGGCCACGGCATAGGCGCAGCCGCCACATGCCGCCCAGAGCGGCCCCACAAGCGAGAGACCCCCAACTCCCAACAGGTAGAAGAAGGCAAGAAGGAGGAAGTCCGGGCGCGCCCGTGCTGACCTCCTCGAGAGGACATCGATGCCACCGGCAAAGAGCAGGGTTGCCACGAGCGAGAGCGTGATGACCAGCATTGACAGGATGCCCGGGGCGCCACAAGCGGACGAGGCGATGGGAGAAAACGGCAGGGACAGACACGCGACGACCACCAGGCCCAGCAAGACAGTGAAGGCCACGGCAGGAAGTGAGTCCAGAAGCAGCAGCCTGAAGAGAGTGCGGGGGCGAGCGATGGCATCGCCCACGAGTCGAACGCGACAATCATCCCTGAACACGCGCGTCAGCTCACGCGCCCGGCCAAGAGACAGGGAGCAACATGTCATCCACATGAGCCTCAGCCCCAGATCGGCAGAGGAGGCGACGAGCACAGCCCCGGCGGGGACGAGAAACGCGCCCCACTCCATGAGGTCCTTTAGTCCCTCGCGTTGACGAAGGTGCGAGAGCAGGGCACGCGCGACAAGAAGCCGAGCGCCTGTTGTTTGAGGAAGCGAGAGAATGGGCCTGCGCCCTGCCAAGATCCTGCGTCGGCGCTGCTCCTCGTAGGTGATGGGAGCTTGGGCCGCCCATGAGGTCATCGACTGCAGGTCGGCATAGAGCGCGTTCGACTGGACGATCGAGGCCCTGTCAAAGCAAGGATGCGGCACCAGGCGCACGAGGCGAGCGAGGCCGCACGCCCATCCGAGGGCAACCGCAAGGACGAGCGCCACGGCAACTGCAAGCGTCAGTGCTACGGGCGAGACCACGGCTTGCAACACGGCCCCCATCAGGCGACCGCCGATCAGGCCCAGGACCACAGATCGCAGCAGCACGGGGACGGCACTCGCGACCACCCAAGCCGCAGGGGTCAGGACACCCGAGAGCAGCTCGATATCAGGATGCGTGAGTGGGACGGACGGGGTACGCAGGTAGTGCACGACCGACGTCACGCAGACGACAAGCGGTATCACCCACAGAAGACCGAGCAGGGTGCTGGCGCCCGGCACACCAAGGGTCGCGCCGATGCCCTCGGCCAGATCCAGAAGATAGGCCCAGATCAGGATGAAGGTCACCAGCAAGACAAGTACGACGTAGAGCTGGTACCAGCGGTCCATGAGGCTCGTGTCCTCACTAAAGTCAGTTCCCGTCGCGTACAGGAGCTGCGTGACCCGCGCCTTGGTATGATGGAGGCGAAGCCGCAACAGTATCCGTACGCCCCTCAGCGTCTCAGCCACGTTCCAGCCTACCGTCCCTCAGACACAAGGTCTGACTGGCGACAACGGCCGACACGCTCGCGTGACAGCTCATGAGGATGGCTGTACCACGCCCTGCCGCCGCCGTAAGATCCCCGTCAAGGATATGCGTCGCCTCCTCGTCCAGAGGGGCGTAGGGCTCGTCGAGCAGCAGCAGGCGCGGTCGTATGACAAGCGCGAGGGCCAGGGCGAGCTTCTGTCTCATGCCGCGCGAGTACGCGGGGGGATATCGGTCGAGTGCGTCTGCGAGCTTGAGGCGCCTAAGCAGGTCCGTAGCGTAGGCGGACTCGCCCTCGATGCCTCCCGCGCGCAGCAGAAGCTCCATGTGCTCTTTCGCGGTCAGGTCATCATAGAAGGCAGGCACGTCGCACACGAACGCCACCTGAGGACGTGGGCCCTGTGCGATGACCTGGATGTCACCAGATGAGGGTCGCAGCCAGCCGGCAAGGCACCTCAGAAGGGTCGACTTACCCGACCCGTTCGCACCCACCAGAATGGCTATCTCGCCCTCTTTGAGCGAGAACGTCACATCCTCCCACACCGGAACCCTCGCGTATGAGAACGCGAGGTTCCGCACACTCACGACCTCAGCCATATCGGCCTCCTCACATGCGACCAAAGGGACTGCCATGCCCGACGTCGGACGGCGCGTCTCGCAAAAATGGGACTGCCACGGGCATCAGGAGGTGCACCTCCTCACCCAAGCGATGAAGTTCTCCGTGCCCGAACCTGTCCGCTCAGCCATCGAGTGGCCCACCCCCCAGACGGTCGCGAAGTCAACGTCCTCGACACTGTCGTTCGCCCGCAGGGCAAGCGCGAGGTTGACCTCGGTCGTGAGCGAGGTGTCGCCCTGCTCAATACCTGTGCGGATCCTCCAATACTTGGCAGGCGTCGAGGTACCGTAACCCTCGTAGGAGCCGCACAGATAGTACAGGGGATTGTAGAGGTTCTCGCGCTCCGCCATGCTCGTGCCGAGCGCGTCTGCGTTTGCCAGGTCGGAGGCGAAGCTGGAGGGGTACGCCTCGTCCCAGCCCGAGAGCGAGGCGTAGGAGGATGCGTTCCTATTGAGCAGACCCGCCATCGTCGCGTCAAAGTGGCGCGCGTCAGAGTCGTGGTCACCAAAGAGCTGGTTCTCCTTTGCGCTCCTGTCAAGCATGTCGAAGGCACCGACACCTTTGGTCACCGCCTTGCGGTGGCGCACGAAAGCACCGACGCTCGCGATGGAGGCCCTGTTGGTGGCACTGTCATAACGTATCCAGGGATCAGCGCCATTGAGGGAGGCAACGTAGTCCTCGGCCGTGTCATACGTCACCCCTGAGCCCATCGGGTCAGGGGCATAGGGAAACGCCGTGATGGCGAGGAAGTTGTTAAGCGACCCCTCGATCACCGAGAGCAGGTGATCGTAATAGCTCCCCGAGCAAAAGGAGCCCTCTCCGCCTGCGGCAAGCGACAGGACGTTGTCGTCCCCGTCCACGAACCCGACGAGGTTGACATAGGTCACAAACTCGTTGGCAAGGTCGCTCGAAAGGGCCTTCGCGAAGCTGCCCGCGCTACGCACCCCGTTCGTGACGTACTGCCCCATCATCCACTCGTACGCCTCGTCGGCCACATCGAGTGACGTGATCGGACACCAGCACATCGCCCCCGCCACGGCGTCCGAGACGTCATGTCCCAACCTGTCCGTGAGCACGGCGCCTATCGCGTCGAGGTAGACCTGATAGCCCCTCACATCACCCGTAGCACCCATAAGCGCGCTCTGGGCGCCCCCGCTGGAGTGACCAAAGGTGAAGATGCGGTCCATGGAGCCCGGAAGCGAGTCCGCGTTGTAGCGCAGGTAGCGCACGGCCGCCTTGAGATCGGTGACACCCCACGGAACACCACCATCATAGTGGCTGCCATCACCGCTCGTGCCGCTCGCACGACCACGACAGCCGGCGCGCACATACACGAGGCCGGCCGACGTGTACGGCACGACGCCCTCCGCAGAGTACGACGAGGGTGCCTCCTGCGCCCCAAAGCCAACGGTATCGACGGGCATGACGACGGGTGCCGTCGCAGCAGTGTAGCCGCCTATGGAACCGTCAGGGTTGATGCTACAGGTGTAGGTCTCGCCGCCCACATTGGCCCTCGCGCTCAGATAGGCTCCCGGCACATAGACGCCCAACGACTCAAAGTCAGGCGCGGCGGGACTCAAACAGTAGCTTATGCCCACCTGATAGTAGATGTCGTTCGCCTCATCATGGCGCCAGGCACCCCTATCGAGTGAAAGCGGGCTGTAGTCCCTGGCCACCAGGGCGTCCTTCGATGGGCGTATGGCACAGCCCGAGAGCCCCATCCAGGCAAGCCCCGTGGCGGCAGCACCGGCAGCGCGCAGGAGCATCCTTCTTGTCACATGTGCCGCCCCTCTTCCCATTGCCTGCCTCCTTCGCCGTATATGGACGCCTGCGACGAGTGCACCGCAGTGCCAGGCGTACGGTGCGTGCTCACGAATGCCGCTCGACTACCAACGATAGTATGATGGGAGGAAAAGAGATGTGACATATATGAGGCTTCGTGAGTTCGTGTGGGTAGGTGGTTGCGTCACCGCCCCGGTGGGGCGGGCCTCACCGTCGGGGCGGTGACGCAGGAGTGTACACAGATCGGCTAAAACGGCCTCTCGGAGCCGTTTCGGGGCATTTGTGTACACTGTTGCGACGTTGTGGACAACCGTGGGTATGCAGGAGTGTACACAGATCGGCTAAAACGGCCTCTCGGCGCCGTTTCGGGGCATTTGTGTACACTGTTGCGACGCGATTCGCCGAGGCGTCAACCCACACGAACCCCCGAAGAGCCACATATATCTTGGGTTTCTTGAAAAAGGCCCGCACAGGCGCTCCTGTGCGGGGGGGCGCATCGCCCCAAGACGAGCGGGCCCGCCGACCGGTTCCGACGGGCCCGCAGGGCAGGTCATGCGAAAGACACTGGACGCTTCTAGAAGTCCACGGGCTCGTCGTGGTAGCAGCATGTGAGGATGCGTTCAAAGTCCTTTGCCTCGGTCTTGCGCGGGTTCTCGGGCGTACAGGCGTCGAGGACGGCATTGGCGGCGATGGAGGGGAGCTTCTCGAGGAACTCCTTCTCGGGAACCATGACGGCCTCACCACTGTCGCTGGCCTTGATACCGCCATTGGCGTAGTCGTTGACACCCTGTGGGATGTCGAGCTTGTCGTTCAGGTCGCGGATCATCTGGACGAGGCTATCGACGAGCTGTTCGTCTGTCGTACCACCAAGGTGCAGGACCTCCTTGGCGACGAAGGCGTAGCGCTCGCGGGCACGGGAGTCCCTGGAGTTCCAC
>ERZ773035.698-NODE-698-length-26588-cov-8.445257_pt1 | contig 26588 bp, 19 predicted proteins | sample MGYA00511487_ERZ773035 | MGnify/ENA primary metagenome ERZ773035 (study PRJEB29015, sample SAMEA2737985) | human oral metagenome | biome: human oral; feature: human-associated habitat; material: dental | place: China | collected 2024 ...
ACTGGAACGAGGAACTGACGAATATGCTCAAGTTCCAGACGGGCTACGGCGCATGTTCGCGTGTGCTCACGACAATGGATGAGATGCTCGACCGCCTGATCAGCAGCACGGGCGTCGTAGGAAGGTAAGAGGTGACCTATGGTTCGCATTAGCAGCAACTACATGGTGCGGCGCTATCAGAGAGATCTGAACGCGCTTGACTACACGAAGTCAAAACTCATGGAGCAGGGCGACGGCAGCAAGTTGCACCGCCCTTCGGACAACTCCGTGGACTACGCGCGCTACCTGCGCTACAATGTCTCCGAGGGGGAGAATGACCGTTATCAGGACAGCGTTAAGGCAGGACTGTCATGGATGAACGCGACGCAGACCTCGCTCTCCGGGATGGAGGACATCCAGAAGACGTTCAAGGCAAAGACCATCCAGGCGGCGAACGACGATAAGGACGAGAAGAGCGGCGACTGGCCCGCGATTGCGCGCGAGATGAAGGCGAACATTGAGCAGATGGTCTCGCTCGGTAATACACAGCTCGGCGACCGCTACATCTTCGCGGGGCAGGCGGATCTCAAGCAGCCCTTCCTCATGTCGAGCCCTGCAGATCTCAAGAACCGCGGCGTGACAAAGACCCTCGATGACCGACAGGCCGCCTTTTTCAACGATGTGAGCAACAACAACAGTGCGGATTTCCTGCACCAGATGCTCTCGCTCGACGGCAGCGACGGCAAGACGTACTATCTCAATACGCTGACGGGCGATATCTACACGAAGGAATTTGTGCAGGAAGGCTATAAGGATGTCGTTGCTAACGGACGCAAGACGGTATCTGCGGCGGATCGTGTCGGAAATATCACAACGGGCACGAACTTTATCAAAAACAACTTCAAGAACACGGGGGAACTGGTCAACAATCCCGGGCAGGGTGTGAACTGGTCCGATAACACGGCTGTCGCAGGTGTGACGCTGAAATTCTCCTCTGTGCGCCAGCAGCTCGTTACCTACAACGGCGATATGCGCTACATCTCGATGGTCAAGCAGAACGGCTCGACGGAGCCGACGGCGGATACGGTCAACAAGACGGGCATGGACATCTTCGGACGCGATCTCTTCGATGACAAGAATTCCGGGAACGACCCCTCGGGCACGGCGATGGTCAACAATATGCTGACCGTCTATGCCAAGACGAATGCCTGTGACGCGCATTGGCTCAGCTCGGACGGTGTGACGCTTGCGGACGTCGCGAATCAGGTGACCCTGCAGGCGCATACGGAGACGGGCGCACGCAGCGGTCTCTATACGGATATGAAGAGTATCCTGACCGACCACAAGGAGAATATCACGCGTGATATTACGAATGTCTCGGGGACGGATGTGGCAGAGCTTGCAACAAAGCTGATGCAGCACCAGACCATCATGAGCATGTCGCTCTCGATGGGTTCGCGCATCCTGCCGCTTTCACTTGTGGACTATCTGCGGTAAGATTTTTGACAGCATTTTCATAACGGGAAAGGATGCCCTTTATGCCCATGCGCTATCTCAATATACGCCACACGCTTCCGATGATCGGGATTCACGCGCAGCAGGGTCGGTTGGATTCCGGCATAGTACAGCCGCGCTATGAACAGGAGACGCAGCAGGCGCGCTCCAATCGCGGGGCGACGCAACCAAGGCTGACCATAGACACCTATCCCAGCCGGCACAGCTACGGCTATACGAACAACACGGATTTTGCCCGCGAGAACCTGCAGCGCGGTATGAGCGAGGTGCAGAAGGGCACCTCAAAGCACACACAGATGGCGTGGGCATTCGCCGAGGACGGTGCCAAGCCGGGGCGTCAGGTCGGTATTGAGTTTGCGAAACGCGATATGGAAGACCGTGTCACGCGTCAGCGAACGCTCGTCGCTGCGCACATCCCCGAGCCTGAGATCCATTTCGATGTGGGGCAGGCGGTCGGGGAACCGACGATCGGGCATACAACACCCCGTTGGTCTACGGAGGGAAAGGCACGCTTCGACTACAGACCCGGCAGCATCGAGACCTACCTACAGCAAAAGGGGGACATCCACGGCTGGGTCAGCGAAGGTAAATACGATATCTATGCGTGATATAACAGGAGTCGCTGATGAAGAAGATTATGACGAGCCGTTTCGGCGAGATCGAGGCGGCAGAGGAGTCCATTATCCGGTTTGCAGCGGGAATCCCCGCCTTTGAGGAGGAACGGGAGTTTATCATCATCCCCTATGAGGAGGACAGTACGTATGTTTTCCTGCAGTCGGCCAAGACGCCGGAACTCGCCTTTTTGATGACGATGCCGCTGGTATTCTTCCCCGACTATGAGTTTACCATTGATGATGAGGTGGAAGCCGAGCTCGGACTGACCTCGCCCGAAGATGTGCTGGTCTATGCGATTCTCACCCTTTCGGGGCATGAGATCCGCGATCTGACGGCAAATCTCATGGCGCCGATTGTCATCAATGCCAAGACGCGGCAGGCAAAGCAGATTGTGCTTGACCGCGGTCCGTATACAACGAAACACCGCCTGTTCCCCGAAGACAAGGAGGACAGGTGATGCTGGTACTCACACGCAAACCAAGACAACAGATTATGATCGGCGATCATATCGTCGTGAATATTGTGGAGGTTCAGGGCGACAATGTGCGCATTGCCATCGATGCGCCGCGCAGTGTAAAGATCTACCGCGGCGAAATCTATCGCGCAATCCAGGAGGAGAATCAAAAGGCTGCGGCAGCGCCCGCAAACGTTGATCTCAGTGCATTGCCCAAGAACTGACACGTCGAAATATCTATCAAGGAAGAACGGAGCGGGAGCGTTATGTTTCCACTCCCGGTGACACACGGAGGGGTTGCCTTATGACCGTAAAAAATGTTCAGGATGTTATGCTGGCAGCGGTTGCTGTCGGCGGAATGAAGGGTGCGGATACACCCGCGCAGAGTGCGTCTGCGGCGGATACGCGTGACGCGGTGATCGCCCGGCGCATTGACGCTTCTGCGGCAAATGTGCAGGACAAGAAAACTGCGCAGGAGCAGGCTGCAGCAGCGCAGGAGCAGCATGAGCCGCTGACCGAGGAACAGACCTCGTTTATCACGGAACAGCTCAATGAAATCATGCGCAATATCAACGTTGATCTCCGATTCCAATACCACAAAGAGGTCAACGTTATGTCCGTGCGTATGCTCGACAAGAAGACGGGTGAGGTTCTGCGCGAGATCCCGCCCGAGTTGATGGTGGAACACATGATCAAGGTACATGACTGGATCGGTGCCTTCCTGGACAAAACGGCATAAGAACGGCGAAGGATTGAAGGAGGAAAAATATGTCATCAGCAAAGGGAATTTACGGGCTTTCCGGATCGGGGCTTGACGTTGAGTCGTTGGTCAAGGTTGGGATGATGTCCCATCAGAGACGATATGATAACATCTATAAAAAGGAAGTCGAGACGGAGTGGCGCAAGGAAGCGTATGCAAACGTCTATGACAAGGCGAATACGTTCAAAAGCCGCATGTCGGACTACCGTCTGAGTTCCACGACGAAGCCAATGACGACGACGAGTTCGCTCTCCGACGCCGTGACGGCGACGGCGAACGCGAACGCAGGTGTCGTCTCCCACACCGTCGAGGTTGCACAGGCGGCAACGAACGCCTACTTTATGACGGCGACGGGACAGCAGATCGGTCGTTCCAACCCTTCCGCACTCACGAGCACGAAGCTTCGGGATATCGCCTTTTCGGGCGGTACGCGTCCCGTCGGCATGCTGGACGGGGATACGGCACTCAGCTTCAAGATCTCGAACGGCACCGGCACGACCGAGGTGAAGTTTACGGCAGAGGAGGTCTTTACGAAGGATCTTACGCTGAACGACCTCGCAAACCGCATCAACAACGCGCGCTATATGGCGTCGGGCAAGAAGACCGCGCTCGATATCCGCGCGAACTATGATTCCGTATCCGACGGATTCTCCCTCTTCAACAGCAAGACGGGTGACAGCAACAAGATCGACCTCACCGTGGATACGACCTCCAGCTCCGCGACCTACACGACGACCCTTCTGAACAACCTGAAGCTCGGCAGAGTCAGCGGAGGCACCATCACTCCACCCATGACGCTCACGACGAGCAGCCCAACGACTGTCTCAATGGCGGCTGCGGGGACGAACGCAAACGTCACGATCGACGGACGCAACTACGCGAACCTCCAGGAAAACAAGCTGGAGGTGAACGGTGTCACCTACACGTTCAAGAAGGCAACCCCTGTCGGTACGCCCGCGCAGGTCGATGTCGCACAGGATCAGGACAAGCTCGTCGAGAACGTCAAAAAATTCGTCGAGGAGTACAACAACTTGATCGATGAGCTCAACAAGCTCTACGGCGACAAGGGGCATAAGGACTACGGCGTGCTCACGAAGTCTCAGGAAGAGGGCATGACAAAGGAGCAGGTCGAGAAGTGGAACGCAAAGGCAAAGTCCGGGCTTCTCTATCGTGACAGCTATGTCCGCTCCCTCATCAGCGATATGCGCGATGCGGTCATCAACCCGGTGAAATCCGCGCCGGGACGTTACAGCACACTCTCATCCATCGGCATCACGGCAAAGGATCAGAAGGGGCATCTGCAGATTGACGAGACGAAGCTCAAGGCGGCGATTGCCGCAGAGCCGGATGCGGTGCACCGCATCATTTCGTATGATGATGAGAACAATGACTACAGCAACACCGGTGTCGCATCCCGCCTCTACAACAAGCTGACCAGCCGTCTCAAAGAGCTCGAGCGCCATTCCGGCGTGGCGGCGGACAAGACGGACCGCAGCGAATTGGGCAAGCTCATCCAGAACTACGAGAAGCAGATGAGTGACTTCAAGCAGCTCATGTCGTCCTTTGAAAACAAGCTCTACCAGAAGTACAATGCGATGGAAGTCGCGATCTCCCGTCTCTCGACGCAGTTCAACTTCTTTAATGCACAATGATGCAGGGGGGATTCCCATATGGCAAACAGTGCTGCGGAGGCATACAAGAAGCAGCAGGTGATGACGGCAACTCCGGAGGCGCTGACGCTCATGCTCTACAACGGCTGCCTCAAGTTCATCAAGGAGGGCGTCGAGGCACTGGAGGAGAAGAACTATGAGGCGTCGAACATCTCCCTTCAGAAGGCGCAGAACATCATCTCCGAGTTCCGCGTCACGCTCAATATGGAGTATGAGATCTCCCATCAGCTGATGTCGCTCTACAACTATGCCTATGACCGCCTGGTCGAGGGTAATGTGAAGAGCGACCCCACGATCATCCAGGAGGCGACGGACATCATAACGGAGCTGCGCGATGCGTGGGCACAGGCGATGAAGACGGCACGCGAGGAAAAGGGCGCGCAGGGCGTGGAGGGGAGCGGTGTCTATGCCGGATGATGTCTGCGCAGAGGCACGCACACTCTGGGAGAAGTACCGCGTGCTCACGCATGAGCTTCTCAAATTTGTGAACGAGGAAGAGATCGACACATTTCTCGAACTCGTCGATCAGCGAGAGCACATCGTCAATCTCCTGAAGGCACTGCCTACGGACCCCTATCGGATGAGCCCTGAGTGGACGGCATACGATGCCGAGATCCGCCCGCTCGAGATGCAGATCCGATACAAGGCGCGCGCGTGGCTCAACCGCTCACGCCGTCAGAACGCCGCCGTCCACAGCTACGACCTCACGGGGGTGAATCCGCTCGGCGGGAATCTCAATCGGCGATACTGACTTCTTTCTAAAATTTAGACAGTCGTACTTGACAAACGGATGAGAAAAAAGTAAAATAACCGCAGTCAATTACTTAAGTATGTCCTCAACACAACGATATACTTTATGTAAGGCGATAATAAGCAAGGGGGGCGGCTGCCATGGAAGGTCGGCTAGCAGCCATACAGGGTAGACGCGTCACTTGCCTATTATAAGCGGGCACGGAAGTCCGCACATACATTCAATAAGGTTCCGGAGGATCCGGAAAGACACCAGGGAGGAATTTACACATGGCAATGGTAGTCAAGAACAACATGTCGGCGGTCAACACGCTCAACAACCTGAACAGGAACCAGTCGGCACTTGCGAAGAGCCTGCAGAAGGTCTCCTCGGGCATGAAGATCAACAATGCGGGTGACGATGCATCTGCATATGCGATCTCCGAGCGTATGCGCGTCCAGATTCGTTCGCTCAATCAGGACAACCAGAACACGCAGAACGGCAACAGCATGATGCGCACCGCTGAGGGTGCAGTCTCCAGCACGGTTGAGATTCTCAAGACCCTGAAGGAGAAGGCGATCAGCGCAGCGAACGACACGAACACCGATGACGATCGTCGCATCATCCAGCGCGAGATCAACCAGATGGTCGACCAGATCGACGACAACGCACTTGCAACGTACAACGGCAAGTACCTCGTCGACGGTACGCACAACGCAAAGGGCGATTCGACCTGCACGACCCTTACAAACAGCGCACTGAGCACGGCCTCGGCCTGGGGCTCGGCACTGACAACGCTCCAGACGCGTACGAACGAGAACCTCAACATCCAGTCGACGGATAAGGTTACGCTTTCCTACGTCCGCGAGGGTCGCACCTATACGACGACCTTCTCGATCGGCAGCAAGACGCTCTCCGAGATCATCACGGCGACTGCGTTCAACGGCACGGAGACTATAAAGGGTTCTGATCTTGTTGCGGTTAATTCGTTTGCTCAAGGCTCGATGGTCGGTCTCGACAAGGGCGGCAACAGCGTCTACACGGCAGACAACAAGACAGCGCTCTCGCTCCGTGCTGTGGGCGGCGGCACGACCTATCAGATCGCCGCGTTCACGATTGCGATCTCGGACAGCAACGGCAACCTCCGCAAGACGGCGAACACGGCGCTCGATGCGTTCAAGGAGACGATCCGCGCAGAGTTTGCGTCTGAGGACAACGCGCTTGTTCTGCAGACGGGTACGCGTGCAAATCAGGCGATCAAGGTCAACATGAGCGATATGCGTTCGCTCGCACTCGGCGTGAAGGGGCGCGACGGCTCCGTCCTGAGTGTCCAGACGCAGGAGAAGGCAAACGCAGCGATCAACGCGATTGAGACGGCGCTCCAGAAGGCTCTTGACGAGCAGGCGAACCTCGGTGCAGTCCAGACGCGTCTCTCCTACACGAGCTCGAACCTCACGACGTCGGCCGAGAACGTTCAGAACTCCGAGTCCACGATTCGCGATGCGGATATGGCAAAGGAGATGACGGAGTACACGAAGAACAACGTGCTGCTCCAGGCTGCACAGGCCATGCTTGCGCAGGCAAACCAGAACAGCTCGGCTGTCCTCTCGCTCCTCAAGTAATTTACGGTTACGACTGTATCGGTTACAGAAAGAATCCCTCCCCTCGTGGAGGGATTCTTTTTCTTTGCTAATTTTACCCATATCGCGTATAATAATGATTTGAACAGTGTTGAAAGGATGTGTACGATGAAGATCTCCGCCTGTTATATTGTCAAAGATGAAGTCTGTGAGATGCGTCGTTCACTTGCCTCCGTCCGGCAGGCCGCAGACGAGATCGTTATTGTCTCCACGGCGGGAGATCTGCGTGTCGCAGAACTTGCCAATGAGTTTTGTGCGCAGCTCTACAATTTTACATGGCAGAATGATTTTTCTTTGGCACGCAATTTTGCACTTGACAAATGTACGGGAGATTCGGTCATCTTTCTGGATGCGGATGAATATTTTTTTCATCCGGAACAGGTGCGGGATGGGATTGCAGCGGTTATACACGAGAATTCTGAGTTTGATATCATCATGATTTCTCTCTGTAATTTCAAGACGAAGGATTCTCTGCAGGATGCGATGTACACACGCAGTCCTCGCATTTTGCGTATGCCGGGGCTTCACTACGGTGGGATGATCCATGAGCAGGCGGGGCGGGACGACGGAAAAACGCGTGTGCTTGTCTATGGAGATGAGCGACTTTCTGCAGGGCATACGGGATATCTGAGAGAGCGCAGCGAGGAGAAGATCCGCCGCAATATTGCCATGCTAGAATGCGATGCACGCCTTCATGGGCACACACCGATGCATGATTTCTATCTGGCAGATTGTTACTTTGGTCTGCACGATTATGCGCGTGTTTTGGAATTATCCCAAAAGGTTCTGCAAAGTGACTATCGCTTCATCGGCGATGAAAGCACGCTCTATCATCAGATGATCGAATCCATGCGTGCGCTTCATTATCCCGATGAGGAGATGCTGGTACTTGCGGAGGAGGCACTTGCAAAATTTCCGGAGCTGCCGGATTTCTACGCCCATCGTGGAATGATCCTCTGCGGGCTTGACCGTTATTCTGAGGCGGCAGAGAGCCTGATCGAAGCGTTGGAGCACTTTGATCGTGATTTTTCCTCCATACATGATGCTTCGTTCTTCAATTCGTCTGTAGCAGCCCTTGCGGCGCATCGAATTGTGCAGATCTATGAACATCTGGGCGCGAAGGAAGAAGCGCAGCATTGGACGGAGAGGGAGAAGTCCTATATGGGGGAGAATGTGGAGATCATGGAACAGGCACGGATACGGATTACGGCGTGCTATATTGTGCGTGATGATGCTGCTCATCTGAAAAAGTCCATCGAAAGTCTGCACGATTCTGTTGATGAACTGATTGTGGTCGATACGGGCTCACGGGATAACTCCGCGGCGGTAGCAGAGTCCTTCGGTGCTGCCGTTTATCATGTCCCTTGGACGGATGATTTTGCCGCCGCGCGCAATGCCGCACTTGCCCATGCAACAGGCGAATGGATCGTATTCATTGATGCAGATGAATATTTTTCGCCTGAGACGCGCAATTACCTTCGCTCCGTGATAGAGGAGGCAGACCGTGCAGATACCGAGGCGCTCCTTGTGCCGTGGCACAATATCGACGAGGAAACGGGGGAGACCCTGCTCGATTCCTATGTACCGCGCATCTTTCGCCATCGTGAGGGGCGCCGCTATGTGGGGCGTATTCACGAGGAACTGCGCGATGCGGATGGTACTGCACCGTCCGTCCGGATCATTGCACCGGAACTTTTGACACTCGTGCATACGGGGTATTCGTCCGTACTGACGCGTGAAAAAGGGGAGCGGAACCTGCGCCTTCTTCTGGATGAAGTGGCGCATACGGATGCACCGGAGCGCTGTTGGCGCTATCTCGCAGAGACCTATGACAATCTGGGGGATGAACGGATGGCGGAACGCTATGCCCTCCTGGACATTGGTCTTGGGCGGTGCTCCGTCATCTATGCAAGCCGCTCCTATCGGATTCTCCTGCGTATCTATGGCGCAAAGCCCGCACTGCGGGAGCGCTATCTGACGGTTGCCGCGCAGGCCGTACGCGATTTTCCGGAACTGCCGGAGATGCACGCGGAGTATGCGGAGGCACTTGCCGCATTTCATCGCTATGAAGAGGCGGCAGCCGCAGCAGAGCATGCGGTCGGCATGGAAATACCAGGGGCGGGGACCGACCGCTCCCTCTTTACAGAGGAGATGGGAGCGCAGCTGCGCCGCCGCACGGCAATCTGGCAGCGGATCGCAGCACATGCGAAGGAACTGCGTATTTCGGCGGCGGTCTTTGTGCGCAATGATCTGCGGGATATGGAAACGTGGCTCTCCAATACGGAAGTCTATGCGGATGAGCGCATTGTCATCGATACGGGCTCGACCGACGGGACGCGTGCACTTGCAGAGAAGGCAGGGGCGACGGTCACAGACTTTTACTGGCAGGATGACTTTGCCGCCGCACGCAATGCCGCAATTGGAGCGGTGAGCGGTGACTGGGCGGTGGTTTTGGATGCGGACGAGTCGTTTTTCGATCCGTCGGAAGTTCGCTCTTTCCTCGCAATGCTGGATGTCATCCTGCCTCATGTGGATGCCGTGCTCCTGCCGATTGTACACATTGATGAGGATGCGGGGGAACGCGAGACGGGACGGGCACCGCATATTCGTCTTCTGCGCATGGGCCGCGGGCTCTTCTACGAGGGGCGTGTACATGAAGCACTGCGCAAGGAGGGGGGGGAACCCGCGCTCTATCATGAACCAGTTGCCCTCGCGATCCGTCATGTGGGGTACTCCTCCGGACGCATCCGCGCCAAGTCCGAGCGCAACCTCACTCTGATGGAACGGCAGATCGGGGAGAAGGGGCTTCAGCCCGGCGATTGCCGCTACCTTGCCGATACGTACTATAGTCTTGGGAAGTATGCGGCGGCACTGATCTATGTACGTGTCGCATTGGAGGAGAATGTGACCTCCGTCGGCGCACAGAGTCATCTTCATCATCTCCTGCTGGATGCAATGGAACAGGAGAATGTTCCTCTCACAGAGCAGGTTGCGGCTGCACGCGCGGCGCGGGATGCCTTCCCACAGTTGCCGGATTTTCATGGGCGGTTGGGCGTTCTTTGCGCTGCCATGGGGGAGGAGAATGCGCTTGTGGAGCTGACGTGTGCCCTGGAACTCTATGCGCATCCCGGGAATGCGGACGGCGAGGCGTCTGCTTTTGCCGCGTGGGCAGGGGCGGTCTCTGCCATGCGCGCACGGCTTCTGATGGAGAGTGGAGATATTCCTGCAGCAGAGGAAGAACTCACACGTGCATTTTCTCTCGGTACGGCACGTGAGGAGGCGCTAGATGTCTATGTGGAGCTGCACCGCAGCGAGGATATGGGGGAGCTTTTGGCACATCTGCGCGCAATGCTTGGAGATGATGCGGATGCACTTGCCTATGTCATGCGCTTTGCGGACAGCTACGGGTGGCTCCTCCTCGCACGGGAGGCGCGCGCAGCACTTGCGCAAACGACGGGAAGCAACTTGGAGGAACCCCCGATCTATGCACGTGTGAGGGAGATTGCACCGAGTGAATTGGGCGGGCAGATGGTCGGCGCGTTGGCAGAGAATGTGCGTGAGCTTCCGGAGATCCTGCTCCGGTTGGAGCGCGACAGAAACGCGGAGAGCATCATACTCTATCATCGTCTGCGCACACTTCTGCCGCAATCCATGCGTGCGTTCTGGCGGCATTACGATGAGCCGGACGCCGTCGCGCTTCCTGCAGGCAGGGAGGGCTGCGAACTTGTGCGGGAGGCATTCATTCAGCATGCGGATGCCGCTCAGGCGGAGCGGTTTTTGCGTGCGGCGGCGAGCTATGGGGAGGAATTTCTGCGCGCATGTGCACAGGAATTTACGGCACACGGGAGATGGGAGGGCGCACTTCCTGCATGGTCGTTTGTCGCGGCGCTTGCGGGGGAGACGGCGGATACGCTCTATGAAATGGCGCTTGCCGCACTGCACCTGGGCAAACATGAGGAGACGGGAGAATATCTCGCACGTGCGCTTTCTCTCGATCCCGCGCATAGAAAGTCAACGGAATTATTGGAGTTGATACGATGAAGATCTCGGCATGTGTCATCGCAAAGAATGAGGCGGAAAATCTGCCGCGCTGGCTTGCATCCATGCGCGACTTTGCCGATGAGATGATCGTGGTCGATACAGGGTCGACAGACACGACGGTGGAGATTGCGCGTGCGGGCGGGGCGAAAATCTTTCATTTTGATTGGATTGATGATTTCGCTGCGGCAAAGAATTTTGCGCTCGACAAGGCATCGGGTGACTGGGTGGTCTTTACAGATGCAGATGAGTACTTTACGGAGGATAGCGCGCCGCGCGTGCGTCCCCTGATCGAGGAATACGACAAAAAGAGGAAGTTTGATGGCTTTATTGTGCACCTCGTCAACATCGACATGGATACGGGGGTACTCCTCGGCACCTCGGCCGAGGTGCAGCGCATCTTTCGCCATGCGCCGCACATCCGCTTTGTGGGAAGCATTCACGAACATGTAGAGAATCTGAGTGGTGATCCGGACCGCGAGATGGTGATGGCACCGGGACTCACACTCTATCATACGGGCTATTCGCCGCGCATCATCAAGGAGAAGTCGCGGCGCAATCTGGAGCTCCTGCTCGCGCGTCAGGCGCGTGGGGAGCACAAGCAGCTCGATGAGTATCATCTGATGGACTGCTACTATACGCTTGAGGACTATCCGCAGGCGGCACATTATGCCAAGCTCGCGCGCGACAGTGCGGATCGTCCCGTCGGCTCGGAGAACCGCCCGCACGCCGTGCTCCTTCAATCGCTCATCCTGATGGGCGCATGTGAAGAGGAAATCGAGGAAGCGTATAAAGCAGCGCGTGCGGCATTTCCGGAGAATGCGGACTTCCCCCTGATCTATGGCACATGGGCGTGGGATCAGGGGTATTTCGCATGCGCACGTGCGGCGTATCGCGAGGGGCTTCATCTGTATGAGGAATACTATCGCGAGGGAGATTTTTCCGGCATTCTTGCGCCGAGCGCCTATGTGCGCCTCGGTGAGGCAGCGGTGCTCGCGGGGGATGCGGAGGAGGCGGCGGCGCTCTATGAGCGTGCTCTTGCGATCAGTCCGCGCTATACACCCGCACTTGCGGGGCTTGTGCATCTTCTCGGCGCGGCGGGGGCGGATGATGCAGCGCTGATCGAGGTGCTGAACGGGCGCTATGATGTAGCGGCGGATGCTGCCTTTCTTGCCTCCGTTTTGGCGGGGACAGGATTCCCGCTTGCGGGTCTCTACTATGACCGTCGAAGTGCACATAAGTTTTCTCTGCGCCGTCGTTTCCTGCTCGCGGGCGATGTGTGTTCGGCAGCGGCGTCGCTCGTGGAGGATATGGAGCGCACGGCGGCGGTTGCGGCAGCATATGGGGCGGACTTTGCACCCGAGGCACAGGGGGCTCTCGCGCTTCTCTTGCCGGACTCCTGCAGAGAGCTCTCGGCAGCGCCCGGGGCACAGCGAATGATGCGGCGCATCGGACGTCTGGCAAAAGAACGGGGACGAGAGGGATGACGCAGACAGAGCGGCTTGAGGCGCTGCGCGACCGAATTTTTGCAGCGCTCGCACGTGGGGATGAAAAAGCGGCGAAGAAGGGGATCAAAGAGCTGCATCGGTATGTACCTGCCGAGGCGGCGAGGCTGCTGACGGCATTCCACATCGAGGCGGGGAGCGCGCGAAAAGCGCTGGCGGCGTGGCAGGAATGTGCACGGCTTGCGCCCGATGATTCCTATACGATCTTTCTGCGCGCACGGATCCATCTTTTGGAGGGGGAGCGGGTTGCTGCACTTCAATTGATCACGCCCCTCCTTGACCGTGCCGTGCCGCCCGCGCTTGCGGAGAAGATCTGTAATCTTGCGGGGCAGTGTGCCCGCTTTCTTGGGCACGCGTGGGAGGCGGTCACGTTCTATGAACGGGCGCGCGATGCTGCGCCCGATCTCGCCCTGCGTGCGCTCAATGCGAGCAATGTGCTCTTCAACCGTCACTATCTGTCTGCAACGCTCGCAGAGGACAGGCGGGCGGCGGAGGAATACGGCGCGCTCTTTGCAAAAGTGCGCCCGTTCGATCATGTGCAGCATCGTATGGGAAAGCGGCTGCGCATCGGCTATCTCTCGCCCGATGTCAGGGAGCACGTTGTGCTCTCGTTTTCGTATGCACTGATGACGGCGCTCGACCGTTCGCGCTTCGAGGTGACGGTCTATGCGCTGAATGCGGAGGACGCCTATACCGAAAAGGTGCGGCAATCGGTTGAACACTTCCGCAATCTCATGCAGCTGTCGGCGGAGGAAGCGGCACATGCGATCCACCGTGACGGCATTGACATCCTCGTTGATCTTGCAGGGCACACGGCGGCGCGGACGCTGCCGATCCTCGCCCATCGTCCTGCGCCCGTGCAGATCTCGGGCATCGGGTATTTTGCCTCGACGGGGTTGTCCACTGTGGATTATTTTCTTGCCGATCCGATTCTTGCGGCGGGCGATGCGGAGGAGGGCTTTACGGAGGAGCTGCTCATCCTGCCGCAGTCGCATTTTTGCTGGCAGCCGCTGCATACGCCACCTGCACCTGACCATGCTCCTGTGGCGGAACGTGCCATTGTATTTGGCAGTTTCAACAATTTTACAAAGCTGAACAACGGGGTGCTCCGCGTCTGGGCGGAGATCCTGCGCCGCGTGCCAAAGAGCCGTCTCCTCCTCAAGACGGATGTCTTTTCATTCGCGGATGCGCGTGTGGAGGCTTTGCACCGCTTGGAGGCGGCGGGCATTCCGCCGGATCGCGTCGATGCGGAGGGTTCATCGAAGGATTATCTCGCGGCATACAATCGCATGGACATCGCGCTCGATCCCTTCCCCTATCCGGGCGGCGGCACGACATGCGATGCGCTCTATATGGGCGTACCCGTTGTAACGCTTGCGGGAGAGAGCCTCGGCAGTCGCTTCGGCGCATCGCTTCTGGAGAACATTGGGGCGGGGGCACTTGTCACGCATTCGGAGGAGGCGTATATTGCGTGTGCCGTTTCTCTTGCCAATGACGCGGAGATGCTCGATGCGCTACATGCGGGGCTGCGTCACATGATGGAGACCTCCCCCGTGATGGAGGTGCAAGGCTATGGTAGGGCAGTGGGGGCTGCCTATGAGCAGGTCTGGACAGAATATGCCGGGCGAAGCGGTCTGTTAAAGTCTCCCTTCATTCATGACGATAGTATGAATATGGATGTAAAGGCGCTGAAAGATCGCATTTTTGTGTTGCTTGAGAGCGAATGCTATGCGGAGGCGCAGGTGTGGGCGGAGCGCGCTTTTGCTGCCGATGTGCAGGATGATATGCTCACCTATCTCCATGCGTATGCCGTGGAGCGGCAGGGCGATCTGCCGCATGCAATCGCACTGGCGGAGAAGTATCTGGCGACGGGGCGCAGTGACCTCCGGCATGAATTTATGCGGATGCGCGCCGCCGTTGCCTATCGGATGGGCGATGTACGGGCATCGGAGTTCTACAGGTGCGCCTATGAGGAGGAGCCGTCGGATCCTTCCCTCTACAGCTCGTTCCTGCTCGCGCAGAACGCGCAGCTTGTGAATGAAGAGGAACTGTTTCGTGCGCATTGTCAATATGGGGGGCTTTTTGAAGCAACACCGCACTATACCTATTCTGTCCCCTATCGTCATAAGAAGATTCGCGTCGGCTACATTTCGCCGGATTTCCGTCGTAACGTTCTGCAGCATTTCGTTCAGCCACTGCTGATGAGATATGACCCCATGCGTTTTGAGGTCTATGTCTACAGCACGACAGAGACACCCGATGAGGTGACGGCTGCGCTGCGTCCGTCTGTGACCGTGTGGCGCGATTTGGGCGGCACTGCTCCCGAGGAGCTCGCTGCGCGCATTCATGCGGACGAGATTGATGTTCTTGTCGATCTGGCGGGACATGCGGCGGGGGGAGCCCTCCCTGTACTCGCGTACCGTCCCGCGCCCGTGCAGATGATGGGACTGGGCTATACGGCGACCTCGGGGCTGCCTGCCGTGGACTTCTTTTTGACGGATGCGGTCTGCGACCCCGTTGGGGGGGTGAGTGAAACGTATTTCACGGAAAAACTGATTCGTCTGCCGAGTCAGTTCGTCTATGTGCCGCGTGCAGACCTGCCCATATCGACAGGTGCGCCTGCGAAGAGGCGTGGGCACATTCTCTTCGGCGTATTCAATCAGTACCGTAAATTTACGGACGCGATGCTGCTCTGCTGGAGGGAGATTCTGGAGCGGGTGCCGCAGGCGCAGCTCCTCTTAAAGTCCCAGATTTTCTTTGCCCCTGCAATGATGGAGGCGGCACGAACGCGTCTTAAGCGGCTCGGATTTGATCTTGCACGTGTGCTCTTGGAGCCCGCGACAACGGACTATATGGAGCGCTATCTCGATGTGGATATTGCACTTGATACCTATCCGTGGCCGGGCGGCGGTACGACCTGCGATGCACTTTATATGGGCGTGCCTGTGGTGACTCTGTATGGTACGCGGCGCAGCACGCGCTTTTCCTATGCACTGCTGACACATGTGGGGCTTGCGAATCTTGCCGCAGAGACATCTGCGGACTATGTGGTCCGTGCTGTCTCCCTTGCGGAGGATATGGACGCGCTGGATCTGCTGCATCGTGAGCTGCGCATGCGTATGGAGCGCTCGGCGATCATGGATCAGGAGGGCTATATGCGCGCATTGGAGCGGGCATATGAGGATGTGCTGCACACGCACAAAGGGGAGAGAGCATGAAGAAAAAGAAGACAAAGCGTAAGGACAGCAATCACAAGGCGCATGCAGGTCGGAAGATTCGCCTCGGCTATCTCTCCCCGGATTTCGGGGAGGGGCGCACGCGCGATCTGCTGCCCATGGTTTTTTTCTCGTATGATCATCTGCGTTTTGAAGTCTTTGGCTATCATACGGGAATGGGCGGCAATACGGAGCCCTTCGCCGAAGAGGTAACGCTGCGGGAACTTGGTACCCTTACGGCGGAGGAGGCGGCAGAGATCATCCGCAGGGACAGGATCGATCTCCTGGTCGATCTTTCGCTCCGAACGCCGGATGCGATGACACGTGCCATTATGGAGCTGCATCCCGCATCACATGTTGTCTCGCTTGCCGCAGACTGTCCGCAGGAGCTTGCGGAAGCGCTTCCGACGGTTGAGGGGGTGGACGTTCTCTCCCGTTGCTATGTGCCGTTTGAACCGGTTCATCGCTATACGTATCGCGCACCCCTTCTTGATGCGGGCGTGCCGACGATTGGCGTTGCCGGTATCCTGCCAGAGGAAGGAAGAGAGTCCCTTTTACAGACACTCACGGAACTTTTGCAGAGTTTCCATGCTGTCCGCCTGATCCTGCCTGCGCCGATTGCAGAGATACTGTCGGAAAAAGATGTTGCAAGGATTGCAGAGGCGGGCTCCGCGGATGCTTTGCTCGAATTCGTGGATGAACTGCCGTACGAAGACCTTGACATTGTCTTTGGCATGGATGTCGATCTGATTGATGTCTGCCATGCGGCAGAGCATGGCGTTCCCCTGATCACAGCGGAGTATTTTGTGCATGGCAGAGATGCGGCTCTGCTCCTGAAGAAACTGGATCTGGCACCGCTGCGATGCGGGGAGGAGATTGTTGCCGAGATTTGTCGTCTTACATCGGATTTGCCGCGCCTTTCGTCGTTTCACCAGCTGCTGCATTGGCAGATGTACGATTTGTTTGATGCGGGCGCAATATCCTTTTCAATAGAGCGTGCCTATGCACGGATTCTTGCGCGAGGTCATAAAGAGACGGCGGAGGAACTTTCGCAGCGTCTTGCATATGGTTCTGCTTATAAGGATTGGAGGGCGGTACTGTCTGCGGCACATGCACTTGATGGGATGGAACGGCTGGAGCTGGAACAGCGCATGGATCTCGCGTGGGCTTATTTCTTCTCTGATTTGAAAACCTTGGCGGGGCGCTGGGCGCTTCTGGCAGAGGGGGTTCCGCAGGAGCGTGAGGGGGCGCGCCTCTACCTGTCTGTTGCCAGCAAAACGCCGCCCGGAACGGCGTTCGAAATCTTTGCACGTGCACGGTATGGGATGGATCTCATTGAAGCGGGGCTTCCCGCCGTGCCGGAAGTACGGAAGGCACTCATTCGAGCGTGCATATCCAATGGTGAACCGGTTCAGGGTGCGGCAGAGACTGCGGCGTTTGCAAGGCAGCATTTCGGTGCGTTCTGGGATGTGCTTGAGCGTCGAGGATACTACAGCGGGCTTCTTTTCCAACTGAATGCCGTGGATTTGCCGGCTGAGGAAGTCTATCGAGAAAGCCTCGGCTATGGAGAGCTCTTTCCGGGGGTGCAGCCATACGCCCATGCGGGGCGGCGCAAAAAGGACAAGATCCGCATCGGCTATATCTCGGGCGATTTTCGCGAACATGTCATGCAGTATTTCATCTGGCCGTTCCTTGCGGGCTTTGACCGGAACTCCTTTGAGGTCTACGTCTACAGCCTTGGCAAGGAGGATCAGTACACAGCATTCTTCCGTACGCTTGTGACGCAGTGGCGCGATCTCTCGGCGCATACGGGCGATATGGAGGGGGTTGCGCGCAAAATCCATGCGGACGAGATCGATATTCTCTTTGATCTCGCGGGGCATACAGCGGGCACTGGGCTTCCGGCGCTTGCATGGAAACCTGCACCGGTGCAGCTCTCGGGGCTTGGCTATATGGCGACGACGGGGCTCAAGGCAGTGGATTATTTTGTAACGGATGGGTACTGCGATCCCGTGGGGAGCGGAAGTGAGCGGGTATATGTTGAAAAATTGCTGCGCCTTACGAGCCAGTTCTGCTATAATGGCTATACACATCTGCCTGCATCCACGGGGACACCTGCACGCAGCAAAGGCTATATTCAGTTTGCCTCGTTCAACCAGTATGCCAAACTGCAGGAGCCGATGCTAAAGGTTTGGCAGGAGATCATGGAACGCGTGCCGAACTCCCGCCTCCTGCTCAAGAACTTTGCCTATGGGAAGCGGGGCGTTGCCCAAATGGTGCATGAGCGCCTGCGTCGGCTCGGCTTTGATATGAGTCGTGTGCAGTTTGAGGGAGCGACAAAGGATTATATGCTGCGCTATCTCGATGCGGATATTGCCCTCGACACGTTCCCGTGGCCGGGCGGAGGTACAACCTGTGATGCGCTCTATATGGGCGTTCCGGTCGTCTCGTACTACACGGAGCGCCACAGCACGCGCTTTACCTACAGTCTGCTTGCCAACATCGGACTCTCCGATCTTGCCTCCGAGCGGCTGGAGGACTATATCGAGACGGCAGTGGCGCTCGCGGGGAACATAGACCTGCTCGATGCGCTGCACAGGGAACTGCGCCCCCGGATGAAGGCATCGCCCGTCATGGATCAGGAGCGCTATATTCGTGAGATGGAGGAATGCTATCGTGCGATCCAGGCGGAGTGGGAAGCGCAGCAGGGATCCGTTTGAACGCGAACTCGAACGCGTGAAGAGGTCGATTGCGGCGGACCAGTTCGAGAAAGCTCTGTGTCTGCTGCAAAGGATGGAGGAGCAGGCGGGGCTGTTTCCGGAGGAGCGGCTATTTGAGCTGCATGAGCTCATGGGGCAGTTGTTCTACTGGCTTGCCGATCTCAAGGAAGCTCTGCCGCATCTGCGTCTGGCATGGGAATTGCCGCGCGAAGATCGCACGGCACGCCTCGCGGCGCTCAGCGACTACCTCATGTACCTTCACTATGCTGAAGGTGTGAGCGATGAGGAGCTGCGGGAGGCGCATACGGCATATGCCGCGATGATGGGGGCTGTGCCGCAGTTTACGCATGCAAAGCGGCAGCAAAAGAAGCTGCGGATCGGCTATCTCTCGCCGAATCTCACGGATCACATCGTGCTGAACTTTGCAATTCAGCTTTTTTCTTCCTATGACCGTGCACGCTTTGAAGTATATCTCTATGACACAGGAACGTTGCGGAGCGAGATAACGGATTGGGTGGCAGGGATGGCGGATCACTCTGTCGATCTATCCAAACTTGCCCCGAAAGAAGCAGCGGAGCGCATCTATGCGGATGAGGTGGATATTCTCTTTGATCTTGCGGGGCATTCGGCAGGCGGGCGGACGCTGCAGATTGCGGCATATAAGCCCGCTCCTGTGCAGCTTTCGGGCATCGGTTACTTCGATACGACGGGGCTGTCCGCGATGGATTATGTTCTCGGTGATCCCGTCTGCGATCCGCCGGGGATGGAGGCACTCTTTTCGGAGCAGATCCTGCGCCTTCCGAAGACGCATCTCTGCTATACGCCGTCGGAGCGTTTCCGCGTCTACGAAAACCTGAGCCGTGCGCCGCATGCTCCCATCGTCTTTGGCAGTTTTAACAACTTTGCCAAGATCACGGATGAAATGCTTGGGCTCTGGGCGGAGATCCTGCGCCGTGCGCCGCATGCCCGACTCCTCCTCAAGAATGTTCATCCGCGCAAAGATACCCTGCGACGGATGCAGGTGCGAGCTGAGCATGCAGGCATTGATCCCGCGCGCATGGAGCTGCGGCCGGGCACAAAGGATTATCTCCGCGACTATCTGGATGTGGACATCATCCTCGATACACACCCCTATCCTGGGGGGGGAACGACCTGTGAGGCGCTCTGCATGGGGCTGCCCGTTGTAACGATGGCGGGAACACGGCACGGAGCGCGGTTTGGTGCAAGCCTCCTGCACAATGCGGGACTGGGGGAGCTTGTCGCAGATGACGGTGACCGCTATGTGGAACGTGCCGTTGGGCTGGCGCATGATCCGGAACTGTTGACTGCGCTGCATGCGGCGATTCCGCGGATGATGAGGGCATCACCACTGATGGATGGTGCGGGCTACGTCCGTGCCGTGGAGGCGGCATATGAGATGATATGGGAGCGATACCTCAATGAAGAAGCGTAAGCAAAGCCGTGCAGAGCGCACGCGCAGAAAGCGTGCGCAGCGGGAAGAAAAACGACATGAGAAAGGGACGATGACGATGGCAGAGAAGAAGATTGTAACAGTCGAGCAGATTCGTAAGCATGTGGAGAAAAAGGAGTATGCGGGTGTAATCAACGCCTTTGCCGATATGATCGAACAGGGCAATCCTCCGGAGGAGTGCTATGGGGACGTTGCACGTGCCTATTTCGAGCTCGGCGACTACACGCGTGCGGCAGACTGGGTGACGAATACGCTTATACGCGATCCCGGGAATGTGGATGTACGTATCCTTCTGGGGCGGATCTGCCAGCGCGAAAAGCGTACCTCTGATGCACTGAAACTCTATGACAGCATTCTGCATGTGTATGGCGATACGCTCAGCGCCGCGCAGCGTACGGAGATCAGCCGGCTTGCGGGATTGGATGCACGCCTGAATCCAACGCAGACGCGCACGGAGTATCCGTACCTCGCCGCGCTCTTCGGGATGGGGGAGGCTCCGGCACCCCAAACGGCAGCTGCATCCACTCCCGCTGCGCCTGCTCCTGCCGCATCTGCACCGCGCACGGCTGCGCCGGCAGCTTCCTCCGGCATGAATGCGGAGCAGCAGGCAGAGGAGATCCTCGCCCGTGAGATCCGCCCCGCTGAAAAGGTTGCGGTGCTCAACTCCTTTGCGGGTGCTGCGTACGCAGCAGATGACTATGCGGGGGCGAAGACGTTTCTCATGGCTGCTCTGCGCCTCGATCCGGGCTGTGATGACACGCTGAAAAATATGGCGCTCCTCCTGCATGATATGGGCGAGCATGAGAAGGCGATTCAGGTGGCTGCAAAGATGCGGATGGCAGACTTTATGCTGCTGCGTATGCTGAAGTCATGAGTACGCTCACAATCGTCCTAACGGTGACGGAAGAGGGCGCATACCTGCGTGAGACTGCAGAGGCGGCACTCTCCTCTGCCGCCGCCTGCGGGATGGATGCCGCATTGGTCATTGCCTCGTCGGAGGCGGAGGAGAAAGCGACACGGCAGAGTATTGCGGGCATACCGTATCGCTCTCTTTCCTTTGAAACGGGAAATCTTGCCGCATGGAATAACAGCGGTGCCAAGGGAGCAGCAGGAGAGCTGCTCCTTTTCATGCAGGAGGGGCTCATCCTCACACCGGAGGGGCTGCAGAAAATGGCAGAGACACTTCTGCTTGACACGCAGATTGCCGCCGTCGGTCCATTCTCCAATCGTACACAATTTTCGTGGCAGTATCTGAATGCAGAACAGCTGATGGCGGAGGGTACAGATGCGGCGCAGTGGGTGCAGGGGCATTTGAGCAGTCCCACGGAGAGCCTGTTCCTCGAGTATTTTGCCCTGCTTGTGCGGCGTTCTGCGTTTCAGCAGGTACATGGGTTCGATGAGGCGTTCGCGGGCGGCGGCGCCGATCTTGATCTTTCGTTTCGCCTGAAATACGAGGGGGCCTATCTGCTGCGCGCGCCTGTTTACTTTGTGCACAGAGGGGCGGAGAACTGTGATCTTTATGATCTGAGACGGTCGGCGGCACGCCCCCTTCTGTTGGAACGCTGGGGAATTGACATTGGCGTACCGGAAACGATCCTGCAAGAAACGCTTAGCAGTATTGTGTGGACAAAGAATATGCCGCTCATTCATGCGACTGCGCGTTCAGCGCTCCTCAGGACACCGCTTGTCAGCATCATGATCCCGACGTATAACCGACCGGGGGACTTCCGTGAGACGCTTGAAAGTGCGCGGTCGCAGACCTATCCAAATATTGAGATCATCGTTTGTGATAATTCTACGGATGACCGCACCGAGGAGCTGATGCGGGCGTATCGGGACGATGTGCGCGTGCGTTATATCCGGAATAAGGAGGCCCGGACAAAGGAAGAGAACTTTATGCCGTTCGAGCATCTGGTGCAGGGCGAGTTCCTGCAGTGGTGCATGGATGATGATATCCTTCTGCCGGATAAGATCACGCAGATGGTCGATGCCTTTCTCCTGGAACCGACTGCCACGCTCGTCACTTCGATACGTGGCATCATTGACAGAGATGGAGAATTCTTGGGGCAATGGAAGAATGCACCGTCCATTTATGGGTCATATGTATGCTTTGGCGGCGCGGCAATCGGTCATGCAATGCTCATGAATCACAGCAGTTTTTTGGGAGAACCCTCTGCCGTCCTCTTCCGACGAAGCGATCTGACCCATCACTATTGGCGGGCAGAGTCTCGCGGCTATCAGATTCTGTCGGATTGTGCCATGTGGCTGGAACTCCTCGAAAAAGGGGGAGCCGTTGTCTTTGCACAGCCACTCAGCCTCTTTCGTACGCACAGCGGACAGGAGCAGCGGCAGCCGGAGTCCTTGGTTCGCGCCGCAGTTGAATGGCGGCGCCTGATCGAGGAATATTGGCACAAACGCATTTTTTTGACCAAAGAAGAGGATTATCGGGCGGCGCTTACTGCCCTGAGGGAGTCTTGCAAGAGTGTCGTTGATCCCCTGCTTCCGCAAGTATCCCCCGCACTGCGCCGGGAATATGGGAGCGGGAAGCCCGCCATCCACATCCTCCTGATGAATCGGATCACGGAATGTGCAACCGTTCGCGTGGATGCGCCGCTCACACGACTTGCTGCGTGTGGTCATGTCTCCGTGGGCGGCTGCACGAGGGACGGGGACAGCATGTACCGTTTTGAGGAGATCGCCGCCCTGCATGATACGCTCATCTTCTTTCAGCGTGCCAATATCGCCCGCTCTGTACAGACGGAGCAGATCCTTGCGCGCGCCGGAGCGCAGGGGAATGTCCTCCTGCAAGAGATGGACGATCATCCGATGGTCTCCTCACAGGCGGTGCAGGATGACTATTTCCTCTTCCGTGCCGTCTCTGCCGTGCAGACTTCGACGAAGTATCTCGCGGATTTCCTGCGCGAGCTGAATCCCTACGTATATCTTTTTGAGAATCAGTTGGAAGTGCTGCCTGAACGGCGCAGCTATGATGTGCGGGCGGATCGCGTGACAATCTTCTTCGGTGCGCTCAATCGCCGAAAGGACTGGGAGCCACTGATACCCGCGATCAATAACGCGATCCGGCGACACGGCGACCGTCTGTACTTCCATGTGGTCTCGGATCACGAGTTCTATCAGGCTCTTGAAACGGCGGCAAAGGAGTTCACGGGCGGATTGCGGGACGGTGATATTGTCGCTCCGTATGAGCGCTATACGGCGGCGCTCCATGCCTCGGACATTGCGCTTCTGCCGCTCCGCGATACGGAGTTCAACTGCGCCAAGTCCGATCTGAAGTTCATCGAGTCGGCGGGGCACGGTGCGGCGGTACTTGCATCCCCGACGGTCTATGCGGGGACGGTGCGTGACGGTGAGACGGGGATGATCTTCCGCAGCCCGAAGGAGTTCGCTGAGAAGCTCGACCTCCTCATCTGCCGTGCCGATCTCAGGCGTACGCTCGCGGAGAAGGCTTACCGCTATGTGGCGGAGCACCGCCTGCTCGATCAACATATCGACGACTATATCCATGCCTATCGCGAGATATTCGAGCGGAGGGAGGAACTCGAGAGCGCGCGCCTGCGACGCGTTGCAAAGATCTTTCCGGACCTCTGACCTTCATCGTAACAGGTGTCAAAGAACATAAATCCTTCTTTTTCGCGCTGTTTCATGATATCCCATTGACAGTAATACATACGGCTCTTATAATAAGAAGAAGCATACGTGCGAAACGGGAGAAAGCCTTTTTGCAGCGCTTTCTCCGGCAGTGAAAGGAGAGCCGACATGACGGGCAAAGTGAAATGGTTCAGCGCGGATAAGGGATATGGATTTATCTCTCGCGAGGACGGCGACGATGTGTTCGTACACTTTTCCTCGATCCGGGGCGAGGGTTACAAGACGCTCAGCGAGGGTCAGGAAGTCGAATTCGACATTGTCGAGGGCGCGCGTGGTCCCCAAGCGGACAACGTGGTCAAGAAGGAATAAAATCAAAGGTTTGAAAAGCCCGGCTTACACAGCGGGCTTTTTCATTTGCGCAAAAGAGCGGAATCGTGCAAGAGAAAAATCAGAATTTAAGGAAAGTACTATTCTTTTTGCAGGTTTTTTCCCCTGCATGTCGAAATACATAGATAAAGGGGGGGCGATAGAATAGCACTCCCGTGGATAGAAAGGGGCTGTGTTTCATGGCTGCATTCACGATTCGGGGAAAGAATGTCGAGGTTACACCGGCGCTGCGGGACTATGTGGAGAAGCGGGTCGGCAAGATCACGAAGTACTTCGAGAACGTCGGGGACATCTCGGTACTGCTCTCGGTGGAGGGGAAGCATCATAAGGTAGAGGTAACGGCTCCCATCGTGCGCGGCGTCTTGCTGCGTGGTGAGGAGCGTTCGGAGGATATGTACAGCTCCATCGATCTCGTCATCGAGAAGCTGGAGCGCCAGATTCGCAAGCAGAAGACAAAACTCGAGCGCCGCTTCCGCCACGGCGGCTTCAAGGCAGAGGCGGTCGAGACATTCAGCCAGTCCGTGCCGGAGGAAGACGATGTCTTCCCGGTCGTCAAGACGAAACGCTTTGCCCTGCAGCCGATGGATGTGCAGGAGGCGATCATGCAGATGAACCTTCTGAATCACCGTTTCTTCGTCTTCCGCAATGCGGAAACGGAGGAGGTCAACGTGGTCTACAGCAGAAACGATGGAAAGTACGCCCTGATCGAGGTCGAAGAGGGCTGATTGTGAAAATGGGGGACGGCTGCGCGTTTGCGGTGCGCAGTCGTTCTCTTTTTTGTCCCGTTTCCGTTCATTTTGTGTTATGATAGTGGGCGGTAAAATTTCTCTATGGAACCGGGGCAATCAATGAGAAAAATCTATGTTATTCATCAATGGGTGAGCCTTATCTGTGCGCTCTTTCTGCTGCTGCTGACGCTGACGGGGCTGCCGCTGCTCTTTCGCAGTGAAATCAATGCGTGGAACACGGTGAATCTGCCGCAAAGTGGGGAGCCCATGCCGCTCCGCGCGATCTGGGAGGCGTTGCCTGCGGGGACGGCGGCGGTGACGCAGGCGTTTCCGGAGAAGGAGATCCTCGGTGTCACACCGGACGGGTCGGACGGGACGCTCTACTTCCTCGTCAAGGAGCGCGGTGGAAAGGCGGCGCGATCCCATATGCGCATGGGCGGCGAGCAGATCATGTACGATGTGCGCACGGGCACGGTCTTCAACCGCAAAGACCGCATCTACCGCTCCGAAGCCGTGCAGCAGTTCATGCATACGATGCATATTCTGCATGTCCGCATGGGGATGGATGAAGGCGGGCGCGACCTTCTCGCATTCATGTGCGGTCTTTCCGTCATCTCCATTGTGAGCGGTGTCTATCTCTATCTGCCGATGATGAAGAGCCTTGCGTTTGGCACGCGGCGGCGAAAGAGCAGCCGTCTGTTCTGGTCGGACTGGCACAAGATCACGTCCGTCTTTGCGGGCACATGGGCGGTCGTGATGTGTGTGAGCGGCATCTTCATCGTCCTTTACTCCATCGGAATACGGGACTATCACCGCACGGCGCACGCACTTGCGATGGAGCATTTTGCGGCGCAGGAACAGAGTGCGGGGACACTGTCTTCGACCGAGGCGCTAACGCGAATTCAGGAGGCCTTTCCTGCGAAGGATATTATTTCCCTGCGCCTTCCTACGGCGGCGGATGGTTATTATATCTTCCAGATCGCCGAGCCCGCCGTGCGTGCGACGGATTTTACGCTCGGCGAGCAGGCCTATCTGCCTGCGGCGGGCGGGGAGCCGCTCTTTGTACCCGTGCCCGCGTGGCTGCAGACGGCGCCGTTCTTCCTGAATATCCACATTCACAATCACGAGTTCCTCGCGGAGAAAATCTTCTGGGGGCTGCTCATCCTCATGACGGCGGCGATGATTGTCACGGGGATCGTGCTCTGGCTAACGCGCTGGAAGAATCGCATCTCGGATGCCGTTGAGGCTGCTGCTCAGCGACGGACAAATGCAGCGTGGGAGGAGCCGGTGCGGATTGCCGTACTGAGTTTGATCATATTCATCGCACCGATGTACGGCAGGATCGGGGAGTGGATAGCCCTTGCACTCAGCGCCTATCTTGTCTTTTACTTTGTACGCGCCGTGCGTTAGAAGCTCTTCGGCACATATTACGGAATGTTTCAAGTGTGTGCCCCACGCAGAACCCTCGTTACGCAAGCGGTCGTGTGCTCGTCCGCCGAAATACCTGCGGATTCCAAACGCGCTTCGCTTGAACGGTTAAAATCCGCAGGGG
>ERZ773035.701-NODE-701-length-26540-cov-13.331999_pt1 | contig 26540 bp, 34 predicted proteins | sample MGYA00511487_ERZ773035 | MGnify/ENA primary metagenome ERZ773035 (study PRJEB29015, sample SAMEA2737985) | human oral metagenome | biome: human oral; feature: human-associated habitat; material: dental | place: China | collected 2024 ...
GGATAAGTATCTGAATGTATGAGGAGGATATCGGGTATATCATTAAAAAACATTGAAATATAAAGTAATAGAGTTACATTCTACAATAAGAAAAATGTTATTATGAATATACATTATAATGATTTTATAAAAAACGGGAAAACAGGAGAATATAAAATGAAAAGAAAGGTAAAAGCTCAATTGTTAAAAGTTTTTTTTATGTCTGTGGTGTTATTCCTATTTGCTTGTAATGCACAACGATGTTTACAAAATAAGAAGGATAAGTTAATTGTGAAATTGTATAAAGATTCTGATACTATTTATCTATACACGATTCCTCTCAATGATTTTAATTTGGTATGGTATCACAAAAATGGTCTTATATATAGTTTTGAAGTTCATCCATATAAGACAAAAAAGCTCAAGCCTGTTTATGCCGAAAATATTGTTGTCAACAGTGATAGTATAGGAAGATTTTTTGGTAACCCATTATATAAAGATATTGACTGTTTTGATAATATGTTAGATGGTTCATATATAGTACTTTTTGTAAAAAATCATGGTGTGATGTCGAGTGGAGTGGATATGGAATGCTTATTCAAAAATAGATATCCATCACATAGTTTCCCCTATAAATTACAATATGATATCTCGCGAATTTGGAAAATAAACGATTTTGATTTTGAGAAAATGTATTCCGATGAATAACAGACGATATATAATTTTAAGCAGGAAATCTGATGACACCCTACACACACACTGTAGCCCGCTACTACGACTCACGGCTCAGTATCTTCAACTCCACCGACCAGATGTGGTACAGGTATCCGCACCTATCGCCGTATGCCTACTATGCGAATAATCCGGTGAATTTCATAGACCCTGACGACCAAAAGATAGTTTTAACAAAAGGAACATCAACCCAAAATATTTACTTGGTTTTAGGCAATTTACGAAAACTCACAAACGATAAACTAGTATATTCTACTCAAAAGTACGGTACTATAAGAATAAAATTTGCAAGTTTAGGTGGAGGAGATAAAACGGCAGGAATATTATATGGTTGGAGATTATAGTCCTGCAACTTCAACCTCTACTCATACTTATAAAGATGCTTCAGGTAACATTGTTACTCAAACATACAAAACAGAAGAGTTGAGAACTGTTGGAATTGCTGGAACTAAAAAAGATGATATAACAGAAAATCAGTTACGAAAAGATTAGAATTTAAATCCAAGAGGAGCGTACTAATTATGAGAAAAACATGCATTATACTACTTTTCTTTTATTCTTTATGTTTAATGTCTTGTCATTCACAAGAAAAAAGAGATGAAGTGTCCCAAACAGAAAAACAAAAAAACACAATAATATTGAAGTTTTATCCTACGGGAGTTATTGATGACATAAGATATTCTATTTATATTATTGGAGATAGTTTAATTGTGAAAAATTATTTTCCCATAAACACAAAAGACCAAAGGGAATACGTTGCACTATTATCTAATAATCAAATAGATAAAATTGACACGCTCGTTTCTGCTATCAGAATGCAATATCAAAATACAGATATTTTTGAAGACACTTGGGGAGTTACTCTGATGATTAACAATAAGGTTGTTTATGAAGTTAGTGACTTTTCATTTAAACTACCGCCTAATGAAGTAAAAAACTTGATAAATTACCTTGTTGGCTTGTCCGAAATAAAAATTGATTTATACGGATTTTCATAAACTCGAAAACTTCACTTTTGATGGATGTTTTTTATGGGTGTACCAAATCAATTATCTGTTTAGAAAAAACTCTTTTACTCTCGTATATTTTTTACTACCTTTGTGGCGAGTATAACAAGGATATATCAATACTGCATAAAAAACTAACGATGGTTATAGGGTTACTAAAACAAAACTGTCATCTAAAAAATACCATCAATTGAAAGAGATTTTTAGTGGACTAAATATGAATGGACATACATCAGCAGTGCAGAAAGTTGTAGATGCTAAAGCTCAAAAACATTTAGAACAATTACAAAACACATGGAGAACCGTGAAATAACCATCTTTTATAAGATAATATGAAGAAAATAGTTTTATTATTAGTAGTATGTGTTTCCATAATTAACTGTTCTGATAAAAACGATATTGATAATATTGTTATAAGAGAATGGAATGCTTGCACAGAAAAGAGTAATTGTAACATAAATTTTGCCTATTTGATGACTTTTGAGTGGGATACAATGTGTTTTATTCTGCAGCCAATTCATTGGAAGACATCAATAGGGATTTAGGTTTTGAATTAAAAGAATTTACCGATGTTGGCGACAGGTTGATTTTTCTTAATAAGGGAAGATTTGTGTATCAAAAAGAATGGTTTTATGACCCTAACGAACCACCAGAAGGAATAATTTTCATAACCGATTCGAAGAAATTTAAAACCAGTAGGGCAGATGCAAAATTTGGAATAAAGAAAAATGGTAAAATTTTTTACTTGGAGAAAAGGTAATAGTAGGGTAGAAATTCCACAACCAAAAATGTTTGGAAATAACAGGCGATAGCGATATTTCATATAGGCTTTATAGGAACCATACAGAAAAAAATGTGTTATATGAAGAAAAAACAGGGAGAGTTTCGATTCGATTTTATAAAATATCGATACAAAAAAATATTATGGACAATAATAGTATTGCTCATAACGGCATGTGTATCTACCCATAAAGCTATAAAAACAAAGCCTATTATTTATACAAATACATATATTGATCCTATAAACGACTTATATGTAAAGTATTACAAACAAATCAGGAAGTTCGAGTTGATTTTTATAAATGACACTATCTGTGTTTTTAGAAATACTTTTTTCTGTAACGATATTGCTAGGGAGTATAAAATTATCGATCAAGAGTGCAAATATATCATTATAAATGAGTCGCTTATAGTGAATGACGTAAACGAAAAGCATCCTGATATGTTATTTATTGATATTCCTATTCAAGATAGTAAAAAATGCTCTTTTTTTACGGAACGAGGGCGACAAATACTAATTGATGGGGGAGGCTCACTATACAGCCAATATGGAAAAGTTCCAAATATTACTACAGATACACTGTATTTTAAATCCCATAATCCTAATGTTATTACTTTGTATAAAAAGTGCAAATATACGTCAGATAGCGTATACTGTGAGTTTGAGTTACAACAACCTTAAAAAACGACGAGTATCTATTAAGTGAGACAATCGTGTTTTTTGTAGTTATTACATTCATATACAATAACATAATCTAATATATACAATATACATTACTTTCTTACCATCTCCACTCCAATCAGCTGCAAAATAAGTATCCGAGTGTATCAAAAGTATAACGGGTATATCATTAAAAAACATTGAAATATAAAGCAATTGGGTTATATTCTGCAATAAGAAAGGTATTATTATGAATTTACATTATAATGATTTTATAAAAAAGGGAAAAACAGGAGGACATAAAATGAACAACAAGTTAAAGTTATTATTCTTTTCGGTTGCATTTGTATGTTTATTACTATGTAGTTGTAATACTACTTTGCTGTATAAAAGTAGTCTATATGTATTACAATGTAGGACGAAAAATATGATTAATATGTTTTTAAAACGTGCCGATACGGTTTATTGTTATTCTTCTGGTTTTGATGATTACTATTTAATATGGTATCATAAGGACAATTATTTGTATAGTTACTATGTCAGACCATACAAAACAGTGAAATACAAACCTCAAAGGTTAGAAACATTACAGTAGGTAAGCAAGAAATATACAAATACAGTTATGAAAATGACAGAATAGACACTCCATGTTTTTTCATTTTGCCTTTGGATTGTAAAACTATTGTTGTTTATTTTAAAAATAAAGAAATAATCACAATTCCTGTAGATAGTTATTGTTTGTTTACAACTAAATTTGCACCTAACAGTTTCCCCTATAAATTACAATATGACATCTCGCGAATTTGGAAAATAAACGATTTTGATTTTGAGAAAATGTATTCCGATGAATAACAGACGATATATAACTTTAGGTTCAAGATTAGTTTAGTAGAGGTTATCTTTGGATAATTAACTAAATAACAAAGAGTAATTTAGCTATAACTACATAAATCAAAAATTTATGCCTAACTTTGCTCAAAAAAATCAGAAAACACAAGCTTAACTAATCTTGAACCAAAACAAATAATGTATTATGAAACACTCTGTATTTTTTTTGTCGTTTATTTTGTTGACTTGCAGTTGTTTGCCCAAAGACTACAAGAGGTTTCAAGATTTTGACGAGTATTCAATGAAAGGCATTCCTGCAAAAGGTAAATTGGAATATCCTTATGTGGCAATTAAAGAGGGAAACGACAAACTTAGCGTTGTCATAATCCGCCCATTTTTCTATCATAGAACGATAGAATATACTCATAAAGGCAATTGTTGGTACAATTATGAGAAATACCAAATAAAATATGAGGAAAACTGTCAGTGTGATACAACCCCTATATATTATCATCGATATATATTCAATGATACTATTATAACCTATGGATTTCGTGAGTTTAAGGCTCCGCCGATAGATGATTTTTTATGGGTCGACACTCGAACAGACATGATGGTATTTGATACCAAATGGCTCAATATTTCTGGTGATAAAGATACATTAGCCGTTCTAAAAAGCTATATAAATTTGTGCAAAGATAGTATTACGGATTTTTCCAGTCATAATCGGAGTTTTTCTTCTTCTTTTTATAAGAAGAAAAAAACATCTAAAGACGATTATATACAATTACGTGATCCGTAAATAAATCAGCTCTGTCTTTATATGTGATTTTAAAAAGATTACTATACATGTGTTTTAATCGTTTGTATCAGCGGAGAGAGAAACTAGCTCATACTGACCATCTCGGCTTGGGCTCGGCAGTAACTGACGGCAGGGGTAGGGCAGTACACATACTCGGCTATATGCCTTACTGCGAGACTCTGCTCTCCGACAAGTACCCACCCCCGTCGCCGCACAGCTACTGTGCTAATAATATGGTGAATAGGGTAGTCCTCGATGGTATGGCAGGTGAGACTGTTTTGAATATTTCGTAAAATGTTATATAGATAGGAAATACTACAAAAAAATCTGATTGGAAAAATAAAGTATGAAAAAAGTTACTACTGAGCTTGATATACATAGTGTTAGAATTCATATAAAAAGCGATGAACGATACAATAAAGCTGCTATTGCCTTTTTTAGTGTATTTGCTTCACTAATATCGCTATTTCCCGTATTGGCAATAATTTTGTTTTTATCATTCGGTGAGGCAAAAGTTTTGGGCTTGGTTGTCGCTACCGTTTTTTCTTTGTATGTCGCTTTTTATCTGTGGAGGCTTGTATTATGGAATGTTTGCGGCAAAGAAACCATAACGATAAGTAAAAATAGATTACTTGTTGTCAACGACTATCGTTTCTTTAAAGAGAAATCCCAAGATTGGAAATTCGACAATCTTTTAATTTCTTCTTGCAAAAGCAATAATCAAGAGAATAAAGGCAATATCTGTATAAAATCGTCATTAAACAAATACATATCTAGTATCTTAATTGATGAATCGGAGATAGCAAATATCAAAACAGTAGTATACCGTTTTTTAGAATCAGAAGCTGTATCGGATTAGAAAGAGGTCGTTATCAAATTTAAAAAACTTTATATCGCCAAATATATGATGGAGGATGAAATCATTATGTCGCGAAAAGACATGAGAAAATCGGTTATTAGAATAGCATTATTGCTTGTTTCCGTTTCAATTGCTTTTATTGTTATTGTGTTGTTTGTGCAATATAATGAAAAGAACAATTATCAAAAGAGAGGTGCATTTTTAATTGATAAAATAGAATATTTTAGGCAAATAGAAAAACGATTACCTAATAGTGTTGAAGAGTTAGGGTTGGAATGCCCTATGAATAGTGGTCCCTATTACGAAAGAAAAGACTGTGAAAATTATGTGATTTTCTTTACCATAGGATTCGACGAAACGTTAATCTACTATTCAGATAGAAAGGAATGGAAACAAGAAAGGTAAAGTTCCAAATTTGAGAGAGAATAAAAGCAACGTGATATATAGGGGGCTCCTTTCTAGTAAATGTGATATCCAAATTCAAAAAAGTATCTGTTGATGGTGCTGAACTTAAAAACAATCTATATAAAAACCTTATAAAATCACTGTTTCTATGAAAATAAAGTTGTTGTTATTGAGTTTTATTCTACTATCTTGTGCCCAAAGGCATGGTAGCCAATCTGAAGTACAAACTACATCAGACAGCATTACTATTTTAAGTAGCTTTTTGGCAACAAACAACTTAAATGCTATATCTTTGATTGACATCGATTTGTGTGATTTGGAAAAAGTCGAAAATCTTGGAATACAGCTTAGTGAGAAACAAAAAAGAGATTTATTGCAAGGAGTGATCGCCTTCCCAAAAGATGATTATAGTGCGACTATTGCAAATATTCTGCAAGTTAGAGATAGTATTGTTTCGGTATGTTTTATTATTCAATATTCTGATATTGAGGCTATACACATAGTAAACTACTGTGGAGCAAATAATATTTTAAGCCATCTGAATATTGGACAGATATCGGCAGGAGATTTGATTTTCCAAGACGAAAACAAAGAAATATCGTATAATATGCAGCGAAGTTTACATATAAACGACAACGGCAGTCTGACTGTGTCGAAAAAATACGAGGAGATAACCTTGTTTTTAGACAAAGACTATCAGAGCGTTAGCTATATGGACTCGGTTTCATCTCATTACGATATTGTTGATGGAAAATTCGTTTTGTCGAAGAAGGATTCTGTGCGACGAGGTAAAAAACATGTCTATTAAAGGGCAACGACGTAGTGAAGTCTCTAAATTATATGGATATACAGGAGCTTATGAAACGAGGCTTCCCATAAATCTCAATAATTTGGAATAAAAGATGTAAATTTGTGTCAATAAGAAAAAGAGCGTTTCGGCAGGCAAAGATATGTTTATCAATATAGTAAGAAAAAAAACACAAGCAATCGACCAAAAGGAGGTAATATATGAAAATACTTATTTTGTTTTTAATATTGTGGATATCCGTATATTGCGGAAACAAAAACGAGACAAATCATACAGGGCAAAGTATTCAACACTCTGATACTTTGGAATATCGTAATCATACGGATACTAATTTTTTAACAGTGTTTCTAAATATTGAATTTTCAGGAACAGTGGCAGTGTACGATGTTCCTCATGGGAAAATAATAAAGTATGTTCAAAATGACATAGAAGAGGAAGATTTTGTGATGTTTGATTTGCTTCAAAAGCAAGATAGTATGTATTATGTAATAGCATACAGTGGACTGACCAACAGAATTTTGGCAAAAGGATGGATTTCAAAAAACAATCATTTAGACATATATTTCTCCGCCTATGATAGTGATTTAATAGTATATAAAAATGCGAATGATAGAGAAGTAAAAATGTTTTCAGATAAAGAACATCTTTTCAATGATATAGAAGTACTTGATTTTGAAAACAATTGGTTGAAAATTAAGTTTAATTATAAAGGTAGAAGTTACAATGGTTGGTTGCCTCCCGAAATGCAGTGTGCAAACCCATATACAACCTGTAGCTAAGCGTAAGTAATCGACTAAAAGGAGGAAATAATAGTTATTATAGAGGCAAGGGAGCGGATATGTTGTTTTAAATAAGTAAAAAAGACAATTAATTGTATTTGAAGATGTTTCAGAAGATTTTCTACCTTAGTACTTTTATACTACTTACTATAAACAATGATGCACTCTCAATGAAAAAACGTGATATAGAAATACATATTACCCCAAAAGATAGATTTGATTTATGAAAAAAATAATAGTACTCTCTGTTTTTATCCTTTTAAGTATAAACTCAATGGCCATTTATCAACATAATGAGTTTGTTGGTGTTTATCAATGTATAAGAGAGAAAGATACAATGACATTGATTATAAAAAACGATTCGCTCTTCTTTATAGACATCACTTATTATGATCCTTATGGATGGGATAATATTATTAAATGCAAGAGTGAATGTAGTGGAATATGGCGTTATAATGGTACGAGTAATGCTTTAATAATGACTTGTGTAGGTGATACAATAGGTATATTGGATCCTAGTCTATATCTATTACCATGTAATCTTTATTATGTCGAATTTATATTTATAATCCAAAATCCGGATAAATTGATTTTACATGAGGCTTCGTGGAAGAAACCTTTGATATTCAGACGTAAAAAACAATGTGCTGCTACAAACGAGACATAGATGATTACGGTAAAGGAAGAAAAATGAATTTTTAAACGTTATAGCCATAAAAACATTTGGAAATGAATAGTATTCACAGATATTTTTCGTTTACAGTATTGTTTTTCTTTGGATTACTTTTTTACTTGATAAAACCATCAAACAAATATAATACCGCCCACAAACCGATTGAGACTGATGAAAAATAATGAATTTGTAAAATGTGTACTGATTATAATACTGACATATTGCCCGTTGTTGATTAGAGCCCAACAGGAGAGCTTTGATAAGTTTATAATACAATTTTGTAGCGATAGTTCTTTTCAAGTATCGAGGATAAAGTTCCCATTATCGTATATTACTTGGGACTACGATACGGATAAAGAGGTCAAAAAGCACATAACAAAAGAAGATTATAGGTTTGACAATCTGTTTTATAGGGAAGATATGGACGCTTATACCGTATTTTATGATAATTTTGACTGTAAATTTAGAGATACGGGAAAAATGGTTTTTCGATGGCGAGGAGTTACGGATATGGATAGGAGGTATTACTTCAAACGAATCAGAGATAAATGGTTTCTAATAAAAATATTGGACTATAATGGATAAAATACTATCCAAATACGAAGCAGATACCGAGACAGGCTTGCACTATGCCGAAACCCGCTACTACGACTCACGACTCAGTATCTTCAACTCCACCGACCCTATGTGGTACAAGTATCCGTACCTATCGCCGTACGCCTATTGTGCGGATAACCCGGTGAATTTCATTGACCCTGACGGCAGAGCAGTTCTGCCAACTACAGCTCTTAAAAATAACATGTCAGTTTATAATTTCTTCAAAATGGCTGGCGCAAACTCTGTTTTCAAAAGAGTAATGAATGTTTTTTATTCTAATCGAAGTAACGTATGGGTTCACTTAGAACAATTAAAAACAGGAGGTTTGGCATCAGGCATTGCTAATGTAGCAAGAACGGAGAGTTCTAAATCGCCTAATAATCCTGTTGGAAAGTTTGGACAAGGAAGGATATTGCTTAATAGCGATATGCTAGATAATTCTGGCAATATAGCTATAGACCAAACATTTGTGTTTATGGCGTATTTACACGAAGGACTACACGCCGCAATGTTTAATACTTATGATAAAGATGCTAGTTTCTCAAAATATCCAGGATTTAAAGATTTTGTTCTTAATAGACAAAAAGATGGAGGACATCATAACCAAATGGCTGCATTTTATCGTAATACGTTAATTGATGGCATGAAAGAATTTGACGGGCAAATGGGGACAACTCATTCAGAAGACTGGTATAACGCTATGTCTTGGTATGGATTAAGAGAGACACGTTCTTGGAAAGATTTTCAAAAAGCTAATCCAACATTAGCCCAAAAGTATTCTGATATTATTTCACAAGAGATTAAAAAAACATAAAAGCTACTCAATGATTGTTTTTTCAAATTGTATTATTATTATGTGTAAAAATAGGATGATAATGTTTTGTTTTTTGACTATGGTATCTTTCGTGCTTTTTTTGTGTTGTAATAAGAAGAAAACGAATGATTATCCTGATATTACTGAAAATAATAGTAAAAAAACTGTTTGTGATGAAATAAATATAATTAGAGATACAGTAATATTGAAAGATAGTATTTCTAAAAAGATTATTAATATACCAGATTATTATGACTTTCAAAGTGAAGTTGATTTTTACAAGGAGTATGAAGAATGCAGTGATAGTACAAAGAAAAAGAGAGGTAAATGATTTTTAATATATCTACCTCCACACCGACCGTCTCGGCTCGGGTTCGGCAGTAACGGACGGCAGGGGCGAGGCGGTACACGTACTCGGCTATATGCCTTATGGCGAGACTCTTCTCGACCTTAGCCAAAGAGGCTACGAGATGCTCTGAGAGTTTGCAGGATTCAGAAATTATACCTAATTTTGTACGAGTTTTTGAGTACATTATTTCATCTTGATATTGAACAAAATAATAAAATAAATGGACGCTATTAAAAATTTCGAAGAGCTAAAAAATCACTTGAAAAGTGCGGGCAAGCGTAAACGTCTCGCCTTGGCAAATGCCCTCGACTCACACTCGCTCGAAGCCGTGATGATGTCGGTCGAAGAGGGTTTTATCGATGCTTACCTCGTGGGTAAAAAAGAGGAGGTCACTCGCCTACTCGAACAAGAGTTTGGCGAAAAGGTAAAAAAGTACAGCGACTACCTGCATATTGTAGATTGTCGCGGCGACGCAGCCGAGGCTACCACACAGGCTACTCTGATGGTTCGCCGCGGAGAGTGCGATATGCTGATGAAAGGTCTGGTCAATACCGACGTCATTCTGCGTGCCGTGCTCAACAAAGAGAACGGCATACACACACCGGGTAATGTGTTGGCTTTCAACTCGTGTTTCGACATACCGATGTATCATAAACTTGTCTTTATGACCGACCCCGCCATTATCCCAGAGCCGACCAAAGAGCAACGTGTGGCAATGATAAAATATAGTATCGAGACGGCACGTAAATTTGGCGTAGCCAAACCCAAAATCGCCCTGATACACGCCACAGAGATAGCCAACCCCAAAATCCGTTTTATGCAAGATTATCTCGATATCATGGAGATGTATCGCAACGGTGAGTTCGGCGACGTCGTTATGGACGGACCTATCGACATATTCCTTGCTATCGACAAAGAACGCGGAGCTATCAAACGGGTCGATACGCCCGTGCTCGGCGATGCCGATATATTGATATTCCCCGACTTCCAGTCGGCAAATGTCTTCTACAAGACGGCTCAGACCTTCGGCAATGCCTCTATGGCAGGGCTTGTGTACGGCGCCGACTCGCCTGTGGTCATCACCTCGCGGTCGGACAGTACCGATACCAAGTTCTACTCCATCTGTATGGCTTGCGTTCTTGCTTGATATAGTTAGTGTTATAGCTAGTAGATAATATTTTTTCATGGTTCCGGATATATGTCTTATATATTCGGAATTTTTTGTTCAGAGGCTTGTCCACATGCTCCCCGACTGGCTCTATTTCTAAAAATAATTTTGTAATTTTGCCGTCTGTCTTTTCGATGTTTAATTGTGTGTTTGAATAGACATACAGAATTTTATCAAAAAAAATGATTCAACTATTTCGTTTCAAAAACCTTATTTTTATTGTCATTACGCAATGGCTCATATATACTGCCATAATATCTCCGATATTCGACAAATACGGACTTACGACGCTACTGCCTGCCTTTGCCTTTTGGCTTATGGTGCTTGCTACCGTGCTTATCGCTGCAGGCGGGTACGTCATCAACGACTATTTTGACCTTAAAATAGACCGTATCAACCGCCCCGAGAGTGTCGTAATCGGCGAACGGCTATCTAAACAGTCGGCAATGAGGCTCTACATCGCACTTACGGGTGTGGGTGTGCTTATCGGGATTGTTTTGGCGGTGTGGCTGAAGAATATCTCGCTCGGCTTTATCTTTGTCATCGTGCCCGGTATGTTGTGGTTCTACTCGTCGACCTACAAGCGGCAGTTCCTTATCGGCAACGTCATCGTTTCGCTGTGTTGTGCTCTGGCAATACTCGTTTTGCTTGTTGCCGAGAGTGGGGTACAGACCGCATATTACGGCGACCTTATCAGGCAGACACCTGTCTTGCAACAACTTTTCCGATGGGTATGCGGATATGCCGTATTTGCCTTCTTCATAACGCTTATACGCGAGATAGTCAAAGATATGGAAGACCTCGAAGGCGACCGTCAGATGGAGTGTCGTACGCTGCCTATCGTCTGGGGCGAACGTAATGCCAAGATAACGGTTACCGTATTGGCGGCGGTGTGTCTTCTGGCTGTTTTCGTATTCGATTGGCTCTATTTCGATACTCCCAAGGGGAATATGTTTTTTACGCTTTTTTCGCCCGCTAACGTGTTTATAGTTTTCGTTGCTCTGTTTTTGTGGTTTATATGGTATTCGAAAGGCAAAAAATACAGTGCTGCAAGCCTTGTGCTGAAACTACTGATGTCGGCAGGGATACTGTACTCTTTGGTTTTCTACTACCTTATGGCACAGGCGTACCAGCTTACTATGTTCGGACTTTTCAAAGTCGTGTAACGGATTTTGCTAAAATAAATATAATATAAAATGAAGATACTCACTGTCATCGGGGCACGTCCGCAGATAATCAAGGCAGCAGCACTGTCGAGGGCTATAAATAACGGTTTCTCGGACAAGATAGAAGAGAAGATACTGCATACAGGACAACATTACGACGCAAATATGTCTGCCGTCTTCTTCGACGAAATGGGCATACCGCGTCCACACTTCAACCTCAATACGGGCAGCGGCAAACACGGCGTACAGACCGCCAAGATGATTGCGGGTATCGAAGAGGTACTCGAAAACGAGACATTCGATGCCATAGTGCTGTACGGCGATACCAACTCAACCATTGCGGGAGCTGTGGCGGCGTCGAAGCTGCACCTGCCGATAGTCCATATCGAGGCGGGGCTAAGGTCGTTCAATATGGCTATGCCCGAAGAGATAAACCGTATCGTCTGCGATAACCTCTCTACCGTACTGTTTGCTCCTACACAGACGGCAGTCGACAATCTGCGTCGCGAGGGCTTTTTGTCGTCGAAGGCAACGTTTGCCGACGGCAACCGCCGACACGTGTTCCATTCGGGCGATATTATGTACGACAATTCGCTCTATTTTGCACGCATTGCCGACGAAAAAACCGATATCCTCCGACGTTTCGGGCTCGAAGGTGAGAAGTTTGTACTCGCCACTATACATCGCGACAACAATACCGATAACCCCGAACGCCTGACGGCAATAACCGAAGCCCTTCTCGAAATAACCGAACGCGGATACAAGATAGTATTGCCGCTACACCCGCGTACAAAGAAGCTGCTGCCGCAGAACCTCTCAGAAGACGATTACCGAAGGATTACCTCAAACCCAGATATAATGATAATACCGCCTGTGTCGTTTTTTGAAATCATCGTCTTGGAACGACACGCAAGCCTGATAATGACCGACTCGGGCGGGTTGCAGAAAGAGGCTTACTTCTTCCGCAAACCGTGCCTCATACTACGCCCCGAGACCGAATGGGTAGAGATAGTCGAGCAACACGCAGGCATCATCACCGATGCCGACAAGGAACTTATCGTAAGGTCTTTCGACGAATATATCGATACCAAACCGCAATTCCCGCCACTCTTCGGCGACGGACATTCTGCCGAATTTATGCTCGACAAGACGCTCGATATTATCGGAAGGTAGAGTAGGGTGGTCTCGATACCTTATCAATAACTACGGAAAGTAACCCCTACGTAAAATCTAATACCTGTGAAGAAATCGTTTTCTCTACGGGATATATTCAGCATATAGTCTGTACGAAACGTCAGGCGAGCACGGTCCGACAATATGTACTCGCAAGCTATGTAAGGCACATCGCACCAGAAACTGTATCGGCGGACGGCAACCGGTTCATCGACATCGTAGTCTAAGGTTATGGGACGGAATATCCTTACATGCTCCAGAGAACCGCCTCCGATAGTATTGCCCGTTATGACATTTACACGCTTACCGAGAGTCAGGACATAATCGGTAACGAGTCCTCCCCATAATATGGAAGCCTTGCTGCCGTTCTCGTATCGATGATTCGATATATAAGCTTCGCCACCGATGCGTATATGTCTGCCTAATAGTGCTTTTGCGTGCCCGCCGATACCGTAAACAGCTCCTTGTAGCCTGCCTTTATACTCAGTGCCATTGTGTGTAAAAGTAAACTGACGGCTGCCCACATAGCCGGTATGCAGGTACATTCCACTTAATATTCCTCTAAAAATGGGCAGAGACGTACTATCTCGGCGCTCTTTGCCGAAAGAGGTCGAAAAAACTATGATTAAAATAAACAAAACGGTAAATATTCGTCGTGTTGTCATTTGGGGGGCAATGGTGTTTTTCATGGTACTTTAAAAAATTGGGCAAAATTATGGTATAAATTCCGATACCTGCAATTTTGCATTCTGTATTTACTCAAAAAGAATAAAAAGGCGGTGTCGGTTTAGGACACAGCCCTGAGGAAAATATACTTCATCGTTCTGATACTTCTTGATCAATAGTTTTAACGAGGTAATCGATAAAAGAAATAATTTTTTCTCGCGAATAACATTCGCTTGTTTCATAACGTCCATCCTTTGCTACTATTTTGAGTTCAGATATCTGAAGACTACTTACAAACTGAGATAAATATTGCTCATTTTCAGATAGTTTTTCATCATCTTCTCCGCCCGTCGAATGTATCAATAAACGTAATCCATAGCCGTCCTCCTTCTCGCCATTATGAAAAATTTCAATAGCAATCCTTCGTTCTAAGGTAAAATTAGACCCCTCGCGTTCATATATATAGCACTTCCAGAATTCTCCGTTTTTTATAAAATCTTTTCTTAGATATGTGAGATATAATGTATAGGTACGGAGATTCATCTCGTTAGCCTGCTTATTACGTTTCAACATAATGGAATAATTATCTTCCCATTTACATATTTTTTGCTGCATATATTTCCATACGCCAGGATAATGTACGAAGTGCAAATAGAACTTGTCCTTTCCGTCCTGCTCATTAAGTTTGTTTTCATAATCACGCTCTGTTTCAGCAATGATTTCTTTCATATAGTCTTTACAAGTCATCTCAGCATTGTATTCAATAGAATGCAACCGTTCGATGCAATTGTTGACTAACTGTTTGAATGAATCTATGAATTCAGTCCGTGAGGTATCAAGAAACACTTTCCATTCTTCCCTATTGTTGCAGAAACACCAATCATTACCTTTCCAATAACCATAATAATGGTGTGGAGGGAAACACATTAATGCACGCCTAAGCAAGTATTCGTCCTCTTTGTCAAAGATTTCTCTGACTCCTTTTGTATTTTCGTCACTGAAAATTGTACTTAAAACAGCAGTACATTTCTTAAACTTGTTTAGCTCGCCAATATCATTGCTGTTTTCTAACACTTTAAACACTATTCCAATTCTGCCAAAGAAAAAAGGATGGTTTTCTAGTTTCTCAATTGTAGTCCTAAATTCCAGTGGTAGTTTAGCCTTTTCTCGCTCTTCTTTAACTTGTGAGGAACTAAAATTTGATAACAACTTATCTGTCTCGTAATCAAAGGCAAGGATTTTAAATAGGTCTTTGTCTTTGACGTATGTATAGAAATTGTCCAAATTGTTTAGGATGTTAGGCAACTCTGCCTGCCCAATATGTGTGTTCTCTATAAGGTTGCGGCAAACCCTTAACCAATTGTGCAGTTTCTCAATATCATTGCAAAGCAATATTGCATAGAGCAAAGGCAATGTTCTTCCAAACGTTCCTTCACTCATCGACAGATAATTTGTTTTTTTTTGTTCGCCTTTAATTTTTCCTACGTATACTTCCGACTTGTTAATCGCATTTGATAAATCGTGTAGAGTATTCAGAGAGTCAAAAGTAAAGCGGAGAAACTCGGCAGGCATAAACTCTAACCTTTCAATCCAAACTAACGGAGGAAGTTCTCCTTTTTGTAGTTGTTCGAACAAATAGCTGATAATTGTTTCAATATCATCAGCAACATTTCCTTTCTTGAGAAGGCGTAGAAGATCTTCATAAAGATATAATTCTTTATCTTTTATGCTTTTAAGTTTTTCTTGAAGTTTGTCCTTATTCTTCATCCAATATAGTATGAGCAGATTGCAGAAACAGTATAGTTGTTCATCGTCAATCTCCTCAGGATGTTCTTGCTCTCTATTTCTATTCTCCCAAAATAAGTCTGTCCATTCGTTATCCATAAGTACTGCCCACTTATTCGCCCATTCTTCTGGTTCTTTTTTTACCTTCTCGTCCATCCACGATTTTAGGTTTTCAAACACGCTAAGAGGTCTGCCACGTCCATTCATCTTAATGTATATGTCGTCATCAAGTCCTTGCTCCTCACCCATGTTTAGGAATGAGAAAGTAATATGGCAGTTCTCTGAATTAAGCTGTTTCCATAGATCATTGACATCTATTCCCGAACATTTTCGTTGAATGTAACTCAAAGTGTTTAGCATACCACGTACTGTTTCGTTACGTTGCCACGAACTTATGAACCAACTTTGATTTACAATTACCTTATCCAATAATTCTGTTTTGTCGTCTTTCATTTTGTTGAGTAGTCCGGCAAGATTTTCAGATAACTTTTCACTGAAATCGTTTGCGAATTCTCTTGACATGAATTGGAGTCTTACATTAAACTCATTGTGAGACTTAGCAGCACAGTATAAATGTAAAAGCCAAAGCGTGATAAGGCGCTGTTGCCCATCTATAGGCACAAACATTCCTTTTTCGTCATAACCATAAATGTAGTTAAGATCAGAATGCTTGTCTTTATCTATTAGTTGTTCAATGAATGGAGTGATAACAGATTCAACACTCCCTTGAACATAATCTCTTTGTAATAGAGGTATTAGTATGTTTTTATTACCAAATGCTTCAATAAAGTTCATTGTCTTATTGTTTTTAGTTAGTGAAATATTTGTTGAGTTTTTCTTTTATGTCTTTTAGGTATGCATTGGCATCGGCTTGTAACCACTCTCCAAGCTTCACGTTACTTTTCTTGTTGTACGCTTTTGTGAAACATTGTTTTGTGCATATAGGTATAAACTGTCGTACCACATTTTGTTCTTTATCATTTTCAGATGCTAATCCATCAGCCATTATTACAATTCTCCTCTTTCGCGGGAAAAGCGAGTTGTGGAAACTTCTGTTGGTATGCTTATCCAATAACACAAGATTACCAATATTGTTTTTATTGTCTTCTTCGATATAGTCTTGGTTTTCTTTTTTTATATAATTGATTATTTCTTCATACAGTTTGTCAAAGTCCTTTTTGTCTTTAGTCTTTTCAGAAGTATTCTCATTATCATTAAAGGATGAAGGATAATCCGCTTTTACACTTTTGAGCCAATCTTCTCTGTCTTTCTCATTTTTTAGTTCGTTGGTAGTCTGTGAAGCAATATGTTCTATATCCCAACTTTGCTTATATAGCAGTTCAAACGGAAACTGCTCGTATTCGTGCTGTAGTTTGTATTGCTCACTATTTTTGAGAGTCTGATAGCGTTGAAGAAGCGTTTCTATATTGTGCAGCAAAAAGAGTTCTCGCAATTCTTTCCTTGAGGAGTCGGTGTAAGAATAATCCTCAATCTGTTTCTGATCGTTAGGATTAATTGCTTTCTTTATATCGCCTCGCAGTTTTTCAATAAACTCGTTTTTATCCATTTTCTCATTATCGCTAATTAACTCGTGTAAACGCTTGATACTATCGCCTGTTTTATAATATGTAAGAAATCCAATATAATGATAGGAATACATATCCATATACATGTCATACAAACGTAAAAAAGTATGGCGTACCTGTTGCCATTTTTGTTCTAAACTTAATTTTTCATCTTCTTCGGCAAACCATCTAAACGAAGTACGATAATCTATTTGTACCTCTTTTTCTTCCACATTCGCAACTACATTAAACAATAAGTCCATACGTGTGTGCGGATATTTCGGCACTTCCGACGATAACATATGCCAGAAATGGTCGAGTTTTAAGGTTTGTTCCATCTCTTCAAACTGCCGAGCCACCGTTTCGTGTTGATTAGCAGGTAATCCATTCACTCTATTTAGCAAAAGGGCTTTTATAAGATCGGTATTTGTCAGTGAAATTTTTCCGCTGTTGAGGTTTCTGAACGTTTCGTGAGCCTTCTCTTTTGGCGTTTCATACCAAATTACTTGTACGGATTTCTGACTGCGACTAGCATCCAATAAACCATCCAATAAACTTCTAAATATCTGCTTAATATCCTTTTTTTCTGAGTCAGCAAAGACGGAAGGTTGATTTTTCTCAAAAGACTCAAAAAATTTCTTGATTGTTTCGTATGCTCGTGTGATGTAGAAACGGTCGATTTGACTATCATCAAACTTTTCTTCTTTGTCAATGTCATTTAGAAATTTCCATCTACTTTTGTCACATTCATTGCTGTCTCTTTCGAAATTGAGAGTATAGGCATTCTTTTGGGTTAAATATTTGTAGAGCAAAAACAATGTGGTAAGGCGTTGTTGTCCGTCAAGAACTTCGTATTCGCATTCTCCATTCTTAACTACTGCTATGGGTTGTAGGCAATATATGTTCTTTGTTTTCTGCTTTGTAAATTCCCAAAGATCTTTCAATAGTTCTTCGACGTTTTTAGGAGTCCACTTGTAACCACGTTGTTGACTCGGTATTACAAATGTAAATTCTGAAAGGTCTTTAAAAGCTTTCATACAGATTTCTTCTTTATTTTCACTCATATTGATTACATTTGAAATTTATAGACATTAATATTATTCGTCGTAAAAAAGACAAAAAGATCGCAACAATCGGATAGATTGTCGTAATCATTTTTGTTGGAAAAAATGAAACAGTATTTGACTTATTTATAAACTTTTACCTCCTCTTCGCCGTTAAGCACCATTATACCGTGTTGTGCGAGAGCCGGAAGTTCGTCTTCACCCGGATATATGGTTACGGGAGCAATGTACTCTACCATTTCTTTGATATAATCGACGAAATCCTTGCTGTATGCGATACCGCCGGTGAGGATGATACCATCGACTTTGCCCTTGAAGATGGTGGCGAGTGCACCTATCTCTTTGGCAATGTTGTAACCCATAGCGTGCCAGATGAGTTCGGCGTGCTTGTCGCCCTCCTTGATACGATTTTCTACGTCGATACCCGAGTTTGTGCCCAGATGAGCTATAAGTCCGCCTTTGCCGTTGCACATCTTCAGCAGCTCCTCTTGGGTGTATTTACCTGAAAAACACAGTTTTACCAAGATTGCCGAAGGCAGTGTCCCCGAGCGTTCGGGCGAGAACGGACCGAAACCGAGTGCGTTGTTGACGTCGATAGCCCTGCCCTTACCGTGTGCAGCACACGACACGCCTCCACCGACATGTGCGATGACGAGGTTGAGGTCTTCGTAACGTTTGCCGTGCTCCTTAGCATAGCGGCGGGCTACGGCTTTCTGGTTCAGACAGTGAAACGTTGATATGCGCGGGAACATCGGATGTCCGCTCACACGTGCAATCTCTTGCATTTCGTCGGTTACCACAGGGTCGGCTATTATGACGCGGGTATTGAAGGCTTTGGCCAGTTCGACACCGACCAACGCTCCGAGCGAGCATGCGTGTTCGCCGTACTGAGCCGAGATAAGGTCTTTTATCATCTCGTCGTTTACCTCGTATGCTCCCGCCTCGATAGGTTTGAGCATTCCACCGCGACCTACGATGATATCGAACTTGGTATCGATATTATTCTCTTCGATAAATTTTATTATAACATCTTTGCGGAAATCCTTCTGCGAGGCTACCGTCGGAAATGGAGCAAGCTCCTCGGCAGTGTGACGGAGTGTCTTCTCATAAACATTGTTTTCGTCTTCGAAAACGGCAATCTTGGTCGATGTCGAACCAGGATTGATAAGTAACATTCTGTACATAATAGTCTGATTATCTTTGTGTATATTAATTTTTAAAATTCAGTGCAAAGTTAATAAATAGTTTTTAGTGGTAAGCGGTGATAAGCCTATTTTTCAGCCATTCCGAAACACACTCTATTCCAACCTGCTTTCGATTGCGGCTCTGGTGCGTAGGATAAACTCGTCCATATTCGACCTGTCGAGGTCTTGCGTATCGATAGGTTCGTGGAAAGTAACGGTGATTCGCCCAGGTCTGACGTAGCACGACGAGGCAGGCAAGACATCGAACGCCCCATCTATAGAGACAGGTACGATAGGTAACCTCAGGTCTTCGGCTATCTTGAATGCTCCGCGTTTGAACGCACCGAGCCTACCCGTCTTGGTGCGGCTGCCTTCGGCAAATATCACGATAGACGAACCGTTGCGGAGCTTCTTTTCGGCTTCGTCTATACTGCGTTTGGCGTGGATAGGGTTGCTGCGGTCGATGAAGATATGCCCTGCCTTATGGCACGCAAAGCCTACGAAAGGTATCTTACGCAGCGAGTTTTTCATTATCCATTTGAACTTATTGATAAGCCAGCCGTAGATGACGAAAATATCGTATATGCTCTGATGGTTTGCCACGAATATATAAGATTGGTCTTTGTCGTAGTTAGAGTGTCCGATCACATCGACACGTACAAACGAAAGATAACACAATAGCCTTCCCCAATATTTGGCGGGCATATAGCACCATCTGTAATCGCCGATGAATGAGAATATTATTGTCAATATCGATGCCACCACGGTAACGAAAGCACCTAATGGTAAAAAGACAAGGACGAGGTATAGTAGCCAAAAAGGATTGATTGTCCGTTTCATAAGAATAGCTTTTGGTAGCGGTAAATATTTTGTTCTTCTAATCTATCTCGAGTTTTATACGCTTTATACGACGTTTCTCCATCGCTACGATGGTAAATGTGTAGTTTTTGTACGAGACGTGTTCGCTTACGTGAGGCATCTCTTCGAACATTTCGAGCATCAACCCCGCCAGAGTATCGACCTCGTCCGTAAGGTGGTCGAATTCGTCGGGCGATATATCGAGTATCTTGTAAAAATCGTTGAGAAGTATCTTCCCTTCGAACTCGTATGTTTTGTCGTCTATTTGTTCGTATAGTTTATCGTCCTCGTCGTATTCATCGGCTATCTCACCGATTATTTCTTCCATAATATCTTCCATAGTTACTATGCCGAGAGTACCTCCGAACTCGTCCACTACGATTGCTATATGTACCTTATACTTCTGAAAATCAAGCAGCAAGTCGTCTATTTTCCGTGTCTCAGGTATAAATGTCGCAGGACGTACAAGCGTCTGCCAACGGAAAGTATTACCTTTGTTGATATGAGCAATAAGGTCTTTGATGTACAATACACCGACGATTTGGTCTAAACTTTTTTCGAATACAGGGATACGCGAATATCCCGTCTCTATTATCTTGGCTATGACATCGGTAAATGGAGTCTTCAGGTCGATTGCTACGACGTCAAGACGTGGCGTCATAATGCTGTCGACCGACAAGCTGCCGAAATGCACGATACCACGAAGAATATCTTCATCTTCGTCGTCTATATGGTCGGTCAGATTTAGTGCCTGCGACAGTTCGTCGACAGATATGGCTTGCCTGCGATTCTTCATTTTTTTCTGAACAAAAGAGGTAGACTTCACAAGACACAGCGACAGAGGCGACAGTAGTTTGTCCATTATCGTCAGAGGCTTGGCAGAGAACCGAACCACCTTCATAGCGTTCTGCGAGGCATAGAGCTTGGGCATTATCTCGGCAAAAAGCAGTATTACGAACGTTATTACCACTGTCTGTATCACAAATTCGAGCACTACGGACGAGCCGAAATCTACCATCATAGTCATAAATATTGCCGACAATACTGCCACTGCTATGTTACACAAGTCGTTGGATAGTAGGACTGTGGCGAGTAACTTCTCGGGATTTTTGAGCAACCTTATGACCGACTGCGATTTTGCGTCGTCTTCGCTTTTACTCTTTATCTCGTCGAGATTGGCGGGCGAGAGCGAAAAAAAAGCCGTCTCCGCTGCCGAATTGAACGCCGACACCACGAGAAGCACTACGATTACAGCCAAAACTCCCAAAGCCTGAACGTCGAACGGCTTGAAAGTTACCATATACAGTATAGTATTTATAATCATTGCCTGCAAGAAAAATATTTAATATTAGGTCTGCAAAGTTAGTTATTTTTACGCTATAATTGGAGTATTGTTATAGCTAATTACCACAACTATTTATTTTTGCTTATTGTTTCTATTAGTATTGCAAAATCGATAAAATACAAAGAGAGCCAATAAAAAGCCCTCTTCGTATTAAACACAAACCATTTATAATAATATTGGGAATACTTGCTTCTACTCTAAGTTATTGTAAAACTCTACGATAGCCTCGATGCCTTTACGGAAAATATCGATGTCGAAGTTTTCGTCAGGCGAGTGAATTGCGTCGTCTTCAAGCCCGAAACCCATTAATATTGTCTTGATACCCAATATTTTCTCGAAATTAGCAATGATAGGTATGCTTCCTCCGCGACGTACTCCGACGGGCTTTTGTCCGAATGCTTTGTAGAAGCCTTTTTCGGCGGCACGGTATGCGAAATGGTCTGTCGGGCAGAGATATGCCTCGCCGCCATGCATCGGGGTTACCTCTACGCGTACACCTTTGGGGGCTATCTGTGCTACATAATCGACGAACATTTTCGATATCTTCTCGTGGTCTTGGTTGGCTACCAGTCGAGTAGATACTTTCGCCTGTGCCACAGAGGGTATCACCGTCTTAGAGCCTTCGCCCTGATAACCTCCCCAGATACCGCATACGTCAAACGACGGACGGCAGCTGTTGCGTTCGAGGGTAGAGTAGTGTACTTCGCCCTTTACATCGGTGATGTCGATAGATTTTTTGTACTCCTCTTCGTCGAAGGGTATACGTGCGTAGTTTTCGTGTTCTTCGGGTGTCATATCTACCACGTCGTCGTAGAAGCCGGGTATGGTGATACGTCCGTTTTCGTCGACCATACGGGCAATAATCTTACAAAGTTCGTTGATGGGGTTTGCCACGGCACCGCCGAAGTGTCCCGAATGCAGGTCGCGGTTCGGTCCGGTTACCTTTATTTGCCAATATGCCAATCCCCGCAGCCCCGTTGTAAGCGACGGCGTAGCCTTGCTTATCATCGAAGTATCCGAGACGAGTATGACATCGGCTTTCAGCAGCTCTTTGTTATCTCTTAGGAACTTATCGAGCGAGGGTGAACCTATCTCCTCTTCGCCTTCGAGGATAAACTTGACGTTACATTTGAGCTCTTGGTTTTTGACCAAATATTCGAATGCTTTTAGCTGCATAAACGACTGACCCTTATCGTCGTCGGCACCGCGAGCCCATATTTTGCCGTCTCTTATTTCGGGTTCGAATGGGGCAGACGACCACAGTTCGAGCGGTTCTGCCGGCATAACGTCGTAATGACCGTAGACAAGCACCGTACGAACAGCTCCCGACACACGTTTTTCGGCAAAAACGATGGGATTGCCACTTGTCGGCATAATGTCGCATTTGTCGACGCCCGCTTGGAGCAAGAGCTCACGCCATCGTTCGGCACAGCGTATCATATCCTCCTTGTGCTCCGACTGTGCACTGACAGACGGGATACGAATCAACGAAAAAAGCTCGTCATAGAAACGCTTTTCGTTCTCTTTGATATAATTTCTCACTTGCATAGTATTATGATTTTTATGATTATTTATTCGAATAGAAAAAAATATGCCACAAAGGTAATAAAAAAACGATGTACAAATGAGTAGAAGCCTCACTTATATTTTTCCTATAATTTATACTATGTTAAACAGTACTTAATACCTTATTTTGCAGTGAATTAAGTAGGGTAGAGGAGTATTTTTTTTAATAGCAAAAAATGCTTTTTTCGACTCTCTTTTTAACACGGTAAAATTACCTTTTTAACATATTATTTTCCCATCAAAAAAACAAAGACCTATATCAAAGATGGAACAAAGGTAATACTTTTTTTCTCAATGTGCAAAAAAAAATTTTTTTACCCGCGACGATGTGCGAATAGGAATGCCAACGCCGGCAATATAGAGGCAAGTAATATAGATAAGACAAATAGCTTTATACTAATCACGTTAGTGCCTTTCTGTTCTTTTTCCGTCGTAGAGGTCGATATTGATTTATTTTTCGCAGACGTCGCTGTAGTATCGGTATTAGTGCGTTGATAATAGTATACTCGTATCTTATCAGAAAACACAGTATCGCCCCTCTGATATACTCGTATCGTATCCACAACAGAGCTACGAATGTTTTCCATAGTTTTTCGAGACGCAGCCATAGAAACGGTATCTGTCGTTTTATTTTCGTGGTATAAATAGCGTCGAGAACCAACACAAGAAAAAAAAGTAAAAACGCAGCAAATGCCAATGCAAATAACTTTAAGAAAATCATACTTCATTGTTTTTTATATGATGATATATTAATACGCCGGCAACTGCCAATAATAGCAGTCCTCCGGAAGTGATTACTATTTTTTTTTTAGAGCAGCCATTTGACCGGCTCGCCAGAGGTTAAAACCGTCCATAACTTCGACCTCTATCGCCGGTACTCCGTTTTCGATTTTCGATATAGCTTTGGTTATCTCGATTAGTGCGACGTGGTCGGAGGTGCTTATTACTCTGTCTTTCGGTATGCCTGCCATTGCTGCGACGTGGGCAATATATGAGGCGGTATTATTCTCGAATGCCGGAGCCCACCTCGTGATAATCTTTTCGATGGTATTATATCCGTTGTAGATGTAGTTAGTCAGATTAACGAATATAGCTCGATAACCATACGCACGGCTACGAAACTGTTTAAATCTTTTGTCTTTGCTCGGGAGCACCTCGCCGAGCCATTGGCGACCGTCGAGCACTATATTGCCGGGATTGTTGTTGTTTAGACCTCTTGACATTACTTTTTATATTTAAGTTGTTTGTTTTCTTTTTGTAGCTGATTAATTTTTTCACGCAATTCCTCTATTTCCTTGCGTAGCTCGAGGATTTCGTTTTTTTGTATTATGCGTTCGTCTCGCAAGTCTTTTATCGTCTCTTGATATACGTCCTGAATAGCTGCCAGTGCGTCGGCGTTTGCTTTGCGTTTGACCGCCTGCACCGTGAACGGCACGGCGATACCTCCGCCAAAAATAAGACTGATAACCGATATTATAATATTACTGTCTATCATATAGTTTTCGAATTACTAATGCTTCTACTTGGGCGTTGTTTGCAGATGCTATTTTTATGGGATGTGAGAAAACACAACCTTTGCCGGCTGATAATTTTATTTTGTAATCAAAATTTTCGGAGGCATTGTTTGGCTTCGGGGCGAGTATAATCTGTTCTTCGACCAACAACAAACTACCGCCTCGAGATATATTGAATATTTCTATCTCATTGATAAACTCATCCTCGCCGTATACTTTCGGGGCAAATATCATTTCTGCCTTGATTGTTACTTTCCTGTAAGTGTCCATAATAGTATAGCTCCTCCTAATATTAGTGATATATTACTTTTTTTTGTTTTAGAGTTGTTGTTTGTGTTTTGATTATCTTCCTTTGGCGGCTCGTTGGTAGTTGCTTTAGCTATATCACTCTCACGAACAAAGCAACGGAACGGGTCGCGGTCTTGCCGTCCAAACGTACGAAGTAGATATTTGTAGGTATAAGTGTTTGAATCAAACACAAAAAAATCGGTTGCATTCGTACGTTTATATACAGTAGTACCATCTGCCGAACGTTCGGCGATGTTGCCGAGTGTATATAGTCCGTTGTGCTGCGGTACTGCCACGCCTTTGCCTGCTTTCATTTCTCCGAGAGCTTGGCGGTTGCTGAGGAGCTTATCGAGTAAATACGAACCAAAATAATATAACATATCGCCATTAGGTACTATTTCGACCTCGTAATATACTACGTTGTTAAGAACAAATACAAGTCCTGTGCCGATACCGATATACTTGCTTTCGCCGATAGTCATAGGTACTACTTCGTACGGCAACCATTCCCAACGCTGTTTTATTAGCCGTGTTTTTTCATTTTTGTCGGTAGTATATGGGTAAGGGTCTCCGTTGTATAGCTTCACAAAATAAGGTTTATCTGCCTTATCAATATAGTTTTCGATACGTCCCATTACACTACTATCAAACAGAGAGGCATTTATACAGATACTTTTGATATAATGTATTTGTCTAAACCGCAATTGTACGGTATCTTTTGCCCTGTCGAAATTGCTCCAGATAGTAGCAAAGCACGGCACGGCGGTACTGTTGCCGTCGAGGTTTGCCCCTTTTATGTTTTCCTGAAAATACAGCCCGTCGACCATTGTTAAGCCTCCTTTTTACTTGCCGACGGTTTGCGGTCGATGCGATAGTTCTCGAATATGTATTTACCTGCGAATAGACCGATAAGAGCGATACCAATCGTTTTTATAGTTCCGAGTCCGGCAGTGTTGGCGATGGCATTGTTAGCTATTCGTTCGAATCGATTGTTCTCGCTCATAAGTTGGTCGTATACATCTTTGGGTAGATACTGTAATAGTTCTTTCGTTAGCTTGTTGGAGTAACGAAGTGCTACCTTGCTTTGTGGATTATACTTTTCACATAGCAGCCACACGGCAACCG
>ERZ773035.702-NODE-702-length-26508-cov-12.294333_pt1 | contig 26508 bp, 19 predicted proteins | sample MGYA00511487_ERZ773035 | MGnify/ENA primary metagenome ERZ773035 (study PRJEB29015, sample SAMEA2737985) | human oral metagenome | biome: human oral; feature: human-associated habitat; material: dental | place: China | collected 2024 ...
TTCCCCAATATATTGTGCCTGAGCGCGTAGTCGACGAGTTCCGAGTTCTGCGTGCAGTCGAGCTTCTGCAGGAGGCGCGTCTTGTAGGTGGAGACGGTCTTGATCGAGAGGTAGAGCTTGTCGGCAATGGTCGAGAGCGAGTAGCCGTGCACGATGAGTTCGAGGACTTCGCGCTCCCTGGCGGAAAGCGCGGCGGGCTCTTCAGGCTCTTCGAGCGCACCGTCGATCAGAAGCTCCGCTTCGCGCTCGCCGAGGTAGCGCCCTCCTGTGGCGACGGTGCGCAGGGCGCGAAAGAGCTCGGCGTCGAGCGTGTCCTTGCACAAATAGCCGTTTGCGCCCGCACGCAGGCACTCGCAGACGTACTGGCGCTCGCTGTGCATCGTGAGGATGAGGACGCGCACGGCGGGCTGCATCGCCTTGAGGCGGCGCAGGCACTCAAGGCCGCCCATGCGCGGCATCGAGAGGTCGAGGAGCGCGATGTCGACGGGAGTCTTGGCCGCCTTTTCGAGCGCTTCCTCGCCGTCGGACGCTTCGGCGACGACGCTGAAATCTTCCTCGGACGAGAGAAGCAGCGACAGGCCTTTGCGCAGCACGCGATGATCGTCGGCGAGCAGGATGCGCAGCGGTTCTTTCTTGTTTTCCATCACGTTTCTCCTCCCTTCTTGCGCGGCAGGCACAGGAAAAGGCGCGTGCCCGCGCCCGGCGCACTCTCGACGGAGAAGCTGCCTTCGAGAAGCTCGGCGCGCTCTTTCATGCTCACGAGGCCGAGGTGGCGGTCGAGACGCGCCCTCTCCGCCGTGTCCTTCTCGAAGCCCACGCCGTCGTCGGCGATTTCCACGCATACTTCCTTTGCCGTCGCACGAAGTTTCACGCTCGCCTCGCGTGCGTGTGCGTGGCGCACGATGTTCGTCAGCCCCTCCTGTACGGAGCGATAGATGACGAGTGCGAGCGTGCGGTCAAGCCCTGTGAAGTCGCCCTGCGTCTCCCATCGCACGGTCAGATCTTCGTGCGTGCGGCGCAGGGTGTCGATGTACTTCTCAATGGCAACGAGGAGGCCGAGGTCTTCGAGGAGCGGCGGATGAAGATCGACGGCGAGCTGCTTCAGGCCCTGCAGCGCCTCGCTCGTCAGCTCCCGCGCCTCCTGCAGCAGTTCCCGCTGCTCGGGCGTCGCGAGCTTGCCGTGCAGGATGCGCAAGTAGGCGAGAATCGACGCCATCGACTGGCTCGTTTCGTCGTGCAGTTCGCGCGAGATGCGCCGCCTCTCGTCCTCACGCGCCGAGAAGAGCTGGCCGATGAGCCAGAGGCGAAGCCGTTCCTTCTGCTGCAATGCGCCGAAGAGCTTCGCGTAGCGCGTCGCGAGGAACGTCGCGAGGAGCGCGAGCGAGAGAAGCACGAGAAAAAGCTCGAAGCCGCGCCGCTCGACGAGGGCGCGCGCCTCGCGCTCGGTGAGGCCGATGCGCAGATAGCCCGTGATGCCGTCGTCGATCGGATAGAGGATCTCGCGGATCGGCCCATCGGTGCTGCTGTAAATATGCGGCTCCAAATCGTCCTTTTCACGAAGCGGCAGCAGTCCTTCGGGCAGGCCGTCGGCGAAGGTGCTCGCGAGGATGCGCCCGTCGGGGTACGTCACGAGGATGTAGCGCACCTCGGGATTCTTTTCCAGCGTGCGCTCCAACTGGTCGGAAATCGTGAAGCGGTCGTCGAGGAGGATGTCGCTCGCGATGACCGCGCCGAGCGCCGAGGCGATCTCGCGCCCCGAGCGGTTCAGCCCTTCGATCAGCGTCGCCCGCAGGGTCACGAGGAAGAACGCGCCGAGCAGGAGTCCGCAGAGCAGCACGCTGCCGACGAGGAGGATGTTGAAGCGGACGGTCAGGCTTTGCTTTTCCATGTCACTCTCCCGAAAGGCGCTCGTGCGCGAGAAACTTCTGCCGCAGAGGCTCGTAAAGCCCGCCGTCGGGCGGCACGAAGCGGTCAATGACCGCCGACTGCAGCACGGGACGCATGGCTTCGTCGTCCGCCATCTCATAGAAGATGCGGCGAAGCTGCTCCTTTTCCTCGGGCGCGAGGTTCTGCCGCACGACGACGGGGCCGGTCGGAGCGACGGCAAGCTCGTCGATGATGCGCACCTTCGCGGCGAGCTGCGGATTCGTCTGCTCGATATGCTCATAGATCTGGTTGTCGATGCTCGCTCCATCGGCGAGGTGGTTGGCGACCGCCCAGATCGACTTGTCGTGGTGGTGCGTGTAGAAGATGCGCCCGAAATACTGCTCGGGCGTCAGCCCTTCTTCGAGCAGACGGTAATCGACGGCGAGCCTGCCCGAATGACTGAGCGGATCGACAAAGGCGAAGACGCGCCCTTTGAGCGAGGCGAAGTCCTCGATTTCGCTGTCGGCGGCGACGATGACGAAGGTGCGGTAGAGGATCGTGCCCTTCGTCTCGACCATGGCGAGAAGCTCGATCGGCTCGTGGCCGCGGTACGCCGTATAAGCGCCCGTCGAGAGGAAGGCGACGTCGGCTTCGCCCGCCGCGACGAGCTGATCAAGCTCCGCCGCGCCGCGCTTCTGCACCATGGTGACGGGGCGGCCGAGCTTCTCGGCGAGGTAGGCGGTCATGCGCTCATAGGGGCGGCGCGTCTCCTCGGGACTCATGACAGGCGCGAAGGCGATGACGAGCGGGCGCTCTGCAGCAGGTGCGGCAGGCGCGGCCGCATGACGCGTAAAGTCGATGAAGCCTTTCTCGTCGCCGCAGCCTGCAAAAAGGAGCGCGAGGGCGGCGAGGATCAGCAGGACTCCCTTCTTGGCCATACTGTCACCTCCTTGCGAATGTTCGCATCTTCTGCGGGCTTTGCACGAAACGAGCCGCGCACCTTCTCAGAGCTTCGCGCGGATCTCGCGCAGTTTCGCCGCCGAAAGCCCGCCCGCCAGAGCGGCGCGGTGGCCTTCGTAGTAGCCTTGCGCTTCCCTTCGCACATGGGCGAGCGCCGCCTCGAATACGGCGCGGCTGCCCGAAAGCACGCGCTCTTCGAGGCGTGCGCCCTCTCTTTCGAGATAGGCGCTGACCATGGGGCGAAGCCTTTCCTTGAGCGCCTCCGCCATGATCTTGCTGCCGCCCTTTTCGAAGAACTGCGCGGGACTCTTGAAGAGTGCAAGTTCCTTGGCGAAGACCTGCGGCTCGACGTCGGCGAACGCCGCCGGAAACGAGAGGTCAAAGTCAAACTCCGTCGCTTCCACGCCGAAGGAGAAGTCGCGCTCGCCCTCGGAGAGCGTCTTTGCCAGCGTCTCCTGCAGTTCTTTGCCGCGCTTGGCGAGGAAGCGCTCCAAGCGCACGGCGGTCGCACGCATCTCCTGCGCGAGGTCGAAGCCGAGGCTCGCGAGAAGCTCCTTCATCGCCTTTTGGAGACTCGCTTTGCCGTGCTCGCGGCCGAGCGTCGCGGCGTTGAAGCTCAGGCGGAACATGTCCTCATAGCGCAGGAAGACGCGCTCCGCGACGTAATAGAGAAGCTCCGCCTGCTCCTGCGCGGCGCGTTTTTCGATGCCTTCGCTGCTCTCTTTTTCGAGAATGTCCTTCGCCCGCGCCGCGTTCTTTTCGAGCGATTCGCGCCGCTCGGCCTTCTTCTCGGCGCTTTCCTCGCTCTCTTCGATGAGGCGGCTCAAGAGCGTTTGGGCACGCGCATAGTCGCCTTCGGCGGCGCGTACGGCAAGGCCTGCGAGGTCGTGGAAAATGAAGTGGTGGAAAGCGTTCTCGAACTGCGTGCCGCGATGCTCGCCCGCGAGCTTTTCCTTGAGGATCGCAAGGCTCGATACGGCATGAAGGCGCGGCCTCTTGATGCCGAAGCGCGAGAGGTTCGCGCGCACATAGGCGAGCACGTCGCTCGCGTCCTCCTCGCTCTCGGCGAGGTCGATGGCGTTGACGATGAAGAACATCTTGTCCATCTCGAAGGCGTCCTTGACGCGCCCGAGCTGCACGAGGAATTCGCTGTCGGCATGGGAAAAGGCGTGGTTGTAATACGTGACGAAGAGGATGGCGTCGGACTGGCGGATGAAGCGGAAGGAGAGGTCGGTGTGACGCGCGTTGATGGAGTCGGCGCCCGGCGTGTCGACGAGCGTGACGCCCCGACGCGTGAGGTCGCAGTCGCTATAGATCTCGATCTCCTCGACGAAGCATGCCTTGTCCTCGTCGACCGCGTAGGCGGCGAAGTCTTCGAGCGTGCAGTCGAGCCACGTGCCCGCCTTGCCCTCGAACATCGTGCGCCCCTTCTCGTAGGCGCGCAGGAAGGCCTGCTGCTGGCGCAGGTCGCTCGCGCTCGTCAGCACGTCCTCGACGAGCGCGGGCGCTTCCGCGAGAGTCTTCGCCTCGCGCTCGAAGGGCGCAAGGGCGCGGTTCAGATCGGCGAGCAGCATCGCTTCGTCCTTCAGGTGGACGCGCACCGTGCCGTGCGGCTTTTCCTTCGTCACGGGCAGGATCTTCTGTATGACGGCGGTCGTCGGGTTCGGCGAGACGGGCAGAAGGTTCTCGCCGAGGAGCGCATTCGCAAAGGACGACTTGCCCGCGCTGAACGCGCCGAAGAGCGTCACGAGATAGCCGCGCTCGTCGAGCCGCTCGGCACGCAGGGAGAGCTCTTCGGCGAGCCGCGAAAGCCCCGGCACGTCCGCGACGAGTTCGCCCGCGCGGCGAAGGCGCGGCGCCCATGCCGCAAGGTCTGCCCGCGCGGCGTCATCGGCAGGCGAAGCGACAGTGCCCGCCTGCATTTCCTCCGCTTCCGCCGGCAAAGACACTTCTTCGGACGGTGCGTCCTTTTGCACCGCGCGACCTGCCCCGTTGTCCGCCGCGCTCGGCGTGCCATCACCCGCGACGATTTCGACCGCCTGAGGCGCGAGCGTGAAGAGCGCAGCGTTTGCCGTGTCCGCGCGTTCCTCGCTCGCGAGAAGCTTCGCCAAGGCTTCCCGCTTCGCCTGGACGCGCTTCTTCGCCTGCCGCACGGCGAAGAGCGCCGCGACCTCTTCGGCCATGCCCGAAAGTTCCGCCTCGATGGCGGCGAGGCGCACGCCGTTCCGCTCCTCCATGCGCGAGAGGAGGTCGTCGCCGACGGCGGCGAGGCGCGAGCGCGCGCACTCTTTGACCGCCTTTTCGAGCGCGGCCGTGTAGTTCAGCACATAGCTGCCGTCGTAGCTCGTGCTCGCGCCTTCCTTTTGATTCTTTTCCAGCACATCTTCTTCAGGCAGAGCCGTGAAACTCTCGGCGAAGGCGGCGGCCGCCCCGCCCTCGATGTGCCGGTCGCGCGCGAAATCCTTCAGATACGTCGCGATGTGCCAATCGACCTGCAGCCGCACCTTCTCCGCGAGAGCCTGCCACAGACGCTCGCGGCGGGCAGCACGCTCCGCCGCCGTCTTCTTGCCGCGCCCGAAGAAGCCGACCTTGAAGCCGGGCGCACAGGCTTCGAGGTAGAGACGCGCCAGTTCGCGCACCTCGTACGGCATCATGTAGGCGTTGGCGAGGATCTTTTCGATCCCTTCGTTGAAGGCAGCGCGTCCGTCCTCACGCAGACTCTGCGCCTCCTGTTCCAAGGCGCGGCTGCCCGCCCAGAGCGCGTCGCGCTCCGCGACCGACAGAGGTTCGAGCACGCGGCGGGCGTCGGCAAGCCCTTTCTCCTCTGCTTTTTCCTCGCGGCTTACGGCGTCGGCGCAGATCTTTTCGAGAGAGCGTGCGATCGACTCTTCGAGTGCCGCCGCACGATTTTTGAGCGCATCGCGCAGGAAGGCCTGCATCGCCTTGAAGTCGTTGTGCGCGTGCGCCTCGTCCTTCATCGAGGTGAAGAAGACCGCCTCGGGCGCGACGCCCCATGCGGCGAAAGCGTCCTTGACGCCCGCAGCAAACGCGGCGAAGGAAAGCTCCTCCTCGCGGTGCTTGTCGATCTGGTTGATGACGAGCGCGACGCGCTTTCCCGCTTCCGTCAGCGACTTCGTGAAGAGAAAACTCTCCTCCGACTGCACATGGTTGTAGTCCATGACGTAGAAGATGAGGTCGGCGAGGTGGATTGCCTCTTCCGTCGCCAGGCGGTGCGCGGCATCGGTCGAGTCGATGCCCGGCGTGTCCATGAGCACGACGCCCGCAGGAAGAGATGCGGCCGCCGTCGAGATCTCGATGCTCTCGATCGCCGTGCCGTCGCGGCAGAACGATTTCACGAGGTCGTAGTCGTAGGGCGCGAGGTAGCGGCGCGGCCTGCCGTCTCTAAAGCGTGCCTCGGCGTACTCTTCGCCGTGCCTGACGTAGACGAGGTTCGCGCTCGTCGGTATGGGACTCGACGGCAGGAGCATCGCGCCGAGGAGGCGGTTGATCATGCGCGACTTGCCCGCCGAAAAATGACCGCAGAAAGCGACGCCGAATTCGCCGCGCACGAGCTTTTCGGCAAGCTGGCGCACCTTGCGGGCGCTCGCCGCATCGCCCTCGGCTGCAAAATGATCGTAAAGCCGCAGCAGTCGGCTCTTCAAGATGACGCTTTGCATAGATCCTCCTTTGAGAAAGGCCCGCTCAAGAGAAGCCTTTCTTCCGCGATAGTCTTTCACTTCCTTATCATACCATGACGCGCCCTTCTTTTCCATCGCAATTCCCCAAGCACATATAACGAAAAACGGCTTTACTCCAAACAAAATATGGAGTAAAACCGCATAAGCCAGAAACGCTCTTCATGAAGATTTTTCTTTATCTGTTCCCTTAACAGCAAAAAGAGCAAGTGCATCAGAGCAAGCTGTGCATTCTGCCGATTTCCTGAATCTTATCCATGGAAAGGTTCGATACTTTTTCTATCATTTCCAACGGCAGCCGCTCTTTCAACATCCCGAGCACGACTGAGATCTTCCCTTCTTCACGACCGCGCTCCATACCGCGCTCCATGCCACGCTCCATGCCACGCTCCATGCCGCGTTCCATGCCGCGCTCCATGCCGCGAACTTCCGCTTCTTTTGCAATTTCGACTGCAAACTCCTTTACGAGTTTCTCCATCGCTTCACACATGGCTCTTTCTCCTTCCTCCGTCTCCTTGAAATATTTCACGCGCTCCGCGAGTACATCATAATACATATCTTCCGCGCGCGTGCAGTGGAAATCGTGCATCAATCTACCCAGCGGAGTATCTTCATCCATCATGGAACTGTTAACGTAGATGATGTGTGAACCATCGCCGAAACTCTTGGCACTCCCTTTGATTGTCCTTTCAATGATATAGATCGGCTTTTTCTCGCCCAGTACATCCGTCTCCGTAATAAAAATCACATACGATTCGGGCAGTTTCTCGCAATCGTCTCCAGCATGAAGTGCGTTCGCGTCCATCAGACTGCTGTTGAATCTCGCACGGCGTGCCGAAGCGCCATCTTCGTCACGCTGAACTTCAACATCGAACTCCTGCCCCTCGGCGAACGCATGAATATCCAATCGTACGCTGCGACCTTGCAGATTTTTCAGCGTATCCTGCGTGACAGCCTTCGTCGCCCTGATATCTGCTTTCGCCAAAACAATCTGCAAAAGCAAATCGACGCACGGCAAACTGCCTTGAAATACGGCTGTCATAAAATCGTCGTCCAGCAAGCGAAATCCTGCGAGAATTTCCAAAAACCTTCGCCGCCGTTCTTCCTGCTCATCCCACCTCATAGCACGCTCTCCTATCCTGTTTCCTTTATTATACTATGAAGGCGTCTATGCAGCAAGGGAAGCAGGATGGACAGCGAACCGAGCTTCTTTTTTCTTCACAAAATACGCCGTGAGGCACGTGCCGTCGGCTCTTTCCCGTGACAACTTGGATATATGCTCGAAAATTACACACGCCCTTGCTTTCTGCCGCCGCATGGATTACGATGGAAGTCAGAAAGTCTTGCATGAGCGGCAAACCTGCAGGGAAAGGAATCGAAATGATAGAAACTCTTCAAAACCTGAAAAAAGAAGGCGTACGGCTCTACTATTTCCTGCCGGACTTCCAGGCGCCGGAAGCTGTATGGCGCACGGTATTCGAGCGATACGTCAAAATCTTTTGCGCGGCAGACAACGTGGCGCTGCTGCTTGACTTGTCCGCCGCAGAGGGCGCTCAAGAGCCGCTGGCGCAGTTCAGTCAAGCGCTCGATGCGCTCAGCGACGACGCGCCGGCGGTGCTGACCTTCGAAGGTGAGGCGGCGCTGTCTTCTGCCGCGCTTCGTCTGGCGGACGTCTTGATCCTCACGAGAGAAGAGCGTTCGCTGCGCCTCTTGAACCGCCTCGAAACGCAGCCGCGAATCCTTTACGGCGGCGATGCGGCGATCTTTTCCCGTGACGAAGCACGCGGGGACGATGCGCATTTCGATGTGTCCGTCTGCATTCTCACCTATCGGTCGGATTTTCTGAAGCTCAAAAGGACGCTCGCCTCCGTCGTTGAGCAGAAGGGCTGCTCGTTCGAGATCGTCATCGCCGATGACGGCTCGGAAGATTTCCCGAGGAAGGCCATCGAAGACGATCTCGCTTCTAAGGGATTCACAGCCTACAAGATTCTTCAAGCACCCAAAAATCAAGGTGTCGTGCGCAATGTATACCGCGCCTTTTCCCATGCACGAGGGAAGTACATCAAGAACATCTCTCCTGGCGATTACCTGTACAGCGACCATGTATTGGCCGACATGGTCCGTTTCATGGAAGAGAGCGGGTATCCGGCCGCCTTCGGACGCGCCTGCTATTATCGTGAAGAGGGCGGGCAGTATCATATATTGGATGAAATGCACCCGCGGAATTTGGAGCCGTATGAAAAGAACGACTTCGCCGCAGCAAGAAGGGCGCATCTTCTATGTCAGGATTACCCGATCGGCGCCGCCTTTATGACGCGCCGCAAGCTTCTCATGCAGTACACGAAGCCCCTGCTGGGCAAGGCCGTTCATCTCGAAGACCGCGCCTACACCCTCATGATCGCCGACGGCATCGACATCGGCTTCTGGAATCACAACCTCATCTGGTACGAGTACGGCAGCGGCATATCGACGAGCACGGACGAACGCCAACAGGCGCAGGTCATCAAGGACAATCAAGCGTGCTTCGCGCTGATCGCCGAAAAGCATCCGGAGCTTTCCAGCTGGTGCAAGTGGCACATCTTCAATGAAGAGGATATGGAAGATGCGTGGCTCGACTACTACGAAGAAGTGAAAGACTACTATCGAAAGGTCGATGCGTCCGTCGCCGAAGCGAAAAGAGCCGAGCGATGGATGTATCTGCAGGACGTCGAACCGAAAGCACTGGAAAGGATTCTTCAGGCGCAGGTCATTTTGCCTCCGGCATGAGGTTTGCACTCTTGCTTTTCAGCGGATTTTCTCCCATCACCAATTCTTCTTCGAGCGCCAGAACGACGGGTAGAGCATGACGAGCAGCGTGAAGAATTCGAGCCGGCCGAGCAGCATGGCGAAGCACAGGATTCCCTTCGTAAAGTCGGATAGTCCCGCGTAGTTCTCCGTCGCGCCCGCAATGCCAAACGCAGGGCCGACGCAGCCGACGGTCGTCACGCTGATGCCGATGGCGTCGAAAGTCTTGATGTTGTCCGCCGTCATGAGCACGGCGAAAAAGGCGATGGCGAGGACGTAGAGGAAGAAGAAGACCGCCGTGCGGTGGAGCGTCGCTTCGTCGACGCTCGCGCCGTTGATGCGCACGGGCGTCGTGACGCGCGGGTGGAGCTTTTCCAGCACGATCGTGCGCACCATGCGAAAGAGCAGGAGGATGCGCGCGATCTTCAGTCCCGCCGCCGTCGAGCCGACGCAGCCGCCCGTGAGCATGAGGAGAATCAGGATGCCCTTGGAGAAGCCCGGCCAAAGCTCGTAGTCGGCGGAGACGAAGCCCGTCGTCGAGAGCGACGTCGCCTGAAAGAGCGCGAAGCGCAAAGCGTCGGGCACGTTGTAAAGCCCTCGGTAGAAAAGATTCGCCGCGATGAGCAGCACGGCGCCGCCGACGATGCCGAGGTACGCCTTGAACTCGGAGTTGCGCCACAGCACCTGCGGCCCTTTCTTGTAAACCCGGTAGTAGAGGCCGAAGCTGCCGCCCGCGATGAACATGAAGAGCGACATCCATAGCTCGATGGCAGGACTCTTGAAATGCGCGGCGCTCGCGTTGTACGTCGAGAAGCCGCCCGTGCCGATCGTCGACATCGCATGGTTGACGGCGTCGAGCGCACTCATGCCGCAGGCGAAGAAGGCGAGGAACGCCGCGCCCGTCAGGACGACGTAGATGCGAAAGAGCACGCTCGTGAGGTTCTTGAGGCGCGGCAGGACGCGCTCCGAGCCCTGCGCGCTCGATTCGGCGTTGTACATCGTGATGGCGCTCTGCCCCGTCGCGGGCAAAAGAGCGATGAAGATGACGATGATGCCGAGGCCGCCAAGCCAATGCGTGAGGCTTCGCCAAAGGAGCACGCCCTGAGGCAGGGCCTCGATGTCGTCGACGACGGTCGCGCCCGTGCCCGTGAAGCCCGAGATGCTCTCAAAGACGCCGTCGAGGTAGCCGAGATAGCCGCCCAGAAGGTACGGCAACATGCCGAGGAAGGTCGCCAGAAGCCAGCCGCCGCCCGTGATGGCGATGCCCTCGCGAAGCGTCAGACGCTCGCCCGGCTCTTTGCCAGCGCGGCGAAGCGCCGTGCCAGCCGCCGCGCTCAAGAGGGCTGCAGCGAAGAGCGACAAGCGAGAGGATTCGGCATACCACAGGGAAACGGCGAGCGGCACGAGGAAAATCAATCCCTCGGCCTGCGCGATGCGACCCAAAAAGTACGCCACGACCTTGATGTCCAAAGGAGAAGCCCTCCCTTTCTACCCTTTGTCGGACGCCTCGTTGTAAACGTCCTTCAACAGTGTTTCCTTGCGAAGCGCGAGGCACTCGCAATGGCGCTCCTTCGCCGCTGTTTCTCGAATCGTTTCTGCGAGCACCTCGCCGATCATCGGCGCATCGTCGTAGAAGATGTCCTTCATCGTGCCGTACGACCACTTGGGTCGGATACCCTCGCCGTAGTTCACGACGTAGTAAAGTCCCGCGTAGCACGCGCCGATCTCCCGCGCGAGGTAGACCTCGGGGCAGATGCTCTGCCCGATGATGTCGGCACAGCCCTTGAGCATGGCGACTTCGGCAGGACTCTCGAAGTGGCGTCCGTCCGTGCACGCGTAAATGCCGCGGTCGAAGATGCGCCCCGAAAAGCGCTTCTTCGTCGCCGCCAGAAGCGAAGCGCGAAGCTCGGGGCAGAGGGCGTCGCGCATGATGAGCAGATACCTGCCGTCGAGCATGACGTCCTTGCGGTTCGAGAGGTCGAGATAATCGTCGGGAATCAGAAAGTCGCGCGGATCGAGCAAATGATTGGCCGTGCCGACGCCGCCCTCGGAGAGGACGCGCACGACACCGGCCTCGCGGAAGACCCAGAAGACCTGGCGCGAAGCGTCGGCGCGCGTCACGCCCGAGCGCCAGCCGTGCATGCGGCACGAGAGCACGCGCACCTCGCCGACCGAGAACAGGCGAAAAGCGGGACTCTTTCCGTAGGGCGTGTCGAAGATGAGATTGTCGGCGAGAATTTCTATATCCTCATCGGGAAGACGCGCGGGAAAATCACTCGAAAGCGTGCCCGAGCCGCCGACGACGCCGAACGATGCGGCGGGAATTTCTTGCTGTGCCATTTATTCGCTCCTTTCGCTGAAGGTTTTCAAAACACGGTACTCCGTATCGCGCTGCGCGGCTTCTCTGCCCGCGCCTTGAATCAGGCGCACCATCTTCTGAATCGACATCTCGTAGCGCGTGCCCGCCGCCTTGACGACGTTTTCTTCGAGCATGATGCTGCCGAGGTCGTCCGCGCCGAAGCCCAGCGTCAGCTGCCCGATGCGCTCGCCCTGCGTGACCCACGAGCCTTGGATGTGCGCGATGTTGTCGAGGTAGAGGCGCGTCAGAGCCAGCGTCGTCAAGTAGTCCCACGAGCTTGTCTTCTCGCCGCCAAGCTCCGTGTGGCCGGGCTGGAACGTCCATGTGATGAAGGCGCGGAAGCCGCCCGTCTCATCCTGCAGGCGGCGCACCTTCTCCATGTGCTCGATGCGGTCGGCCATCGTCTCGCCGAAGCCGATGACCATCGTCGCCGTGCTCTCCATGCCGATCGTGTGCGCCGTCTTCATGATGCGCAGCCAATCGTCGGTCATGATCTTCTTCGGCGCAATCCTCTTGCGGATGCGGTCGACGAGGATCTCCGCGCCGCCGCCCGGCAGGCTGTCGAGCCCCGCCGCCTGCAGGCGCTTCAATGTCTCCTCGATGGAAAGAGCCGCCTTTTCCGCGAAGTAGAGGATCTCCGTCGCCGTGAACGAGTGGATCGTCAGCATGGGAAACTCGCGCTTCAACAGGCGCAGCATTTCCTCGTAATAGGAAAGACCCAGCTCCGGATGCAGGCCGCCCTGAATCATCAGCTGCGTGCCGCCCGCCTCGACCGTCTCACGCGCCTTTTCGAGAATTTCCTCGTAGGAGAGCAGGTAGGCGTCCGCCGCGTCCAAGCGGCGGTAGAAGGCGCAGAAGCTGCACTCGTTGCGGCAGATGTTCGTATAGTTGATGTTGCGGTCGACGATGAACGTCGTGCGGTTGCCGTAGCGCGTGCGCCGCACGGCATCGGCCTCGCGCCCGAGCGCGATTGGATCTTGTGCGAGGAGAAGAGCCTCGCCCTCCTTTTCCGTCAGGCGCATTACGCTTCCTCCTCTCCGCTTGCCAACGCGTGATAAAATGTGTCGCGCTCCACAGGCTCGTAGCCCGCCTCGCGGATGATGCGGCAGAGCCTTTCGCGCGTGATGCCCGTGCCCGTCTTGGCGCCCGCCGCGTGGATGATCTTCTCCTCGCCGATCGTGCCGTCGAGATCGTCCGCGCCGAAGCCCAAGGCGAGCTGCGCCACGGGCATCGTCAGCATGATCCAAAACGCCTTGATGTGGCGGATATTGTCGAGGATAAGGCGCGAGAGCGCCATCATCTTCATGTCCTCCCACGAGCCGACGCGCTCCAGCGCATAGTCCTTCGCAAGCTGCGTATTTGCCGGATGGAACGGGAAGGAAACGAACGCCTGGAAGCCGCCCGTTTCGTCCTGGATGTCGCGCAAAGTGACGAGGTGCTGCAAGCGCTCCTCGATCGTCTCCACATGACCGTAGAGCATCGTCGCGTTCGTGCGTATGCCGAGAGAATGCGCGGCCTTCATCGTCTCGATCCACTGGGCGGCCGTCGCCTTCTTCGGACAGATGATCGCGCGCACGCGATCCGCGAGAATCTCCGCGCCGCCGCCCGGAAGCGAAGAAAGTCCCGCCTCCTGCAGAAGCGCGAGCACCTCCTTGACGCTCTTTCCCGTCATCTCGGCAAAATGCACGATCTCAACGGGCGTGAACGCCTTGATGTCGGCATCGGGCAGAGCCGCCTTGACCTGGCGCACGACATTGATATAGTAGTCGAAAGGCTTCGTCGGATGAAGCGCCGAGACGATATGGATCTCGCCGAGCCGCTTGACCTCCTTCGCCTCAGCAAGGACGCGTGCGACGTCCGCCTCCTCCATCACATAGCCATGACTCTCGCCGTCCGCCACTTGAAAGGCGCACAAGGGACAGCCCGACGTGCAGATATTCGTCAGATTGATATGGCGGTTCACATTAAAAAAGACGCTCCTGCCGCTCGCGCGTTCCTTAGCCCGCCGCGCCGCATCCGCGAGAAAAAGAAGGTCGTTCTCCTCGTAGAGCGCCAAGGCGTCAGCAAGGCTCAGCCTCTCCCCCTGCTCCGCCTTGCGGCGTGCAGCTTCCAATATCGTCATCGTATCTTAGTTCTCCTCAAATCACATGATCGCGCGGCCATCTCGCCTTTTGCGCAGCAAATCGCTCAATCCGTCACCACTTCGCCCGGCCAGTCCATGATGCCGCCGAAATCGACGATGTTTCCATAGCCCATGGCAGCAAGTTTCTGCGCCGCATCATGGCTGCGCTTGCCGCTGCGGCAGTAGACGAGGATCAGCTGATTCTTGTCCTTAAGCTCTGCAGGCGGAGTCTTGTCGATGCTCTCATTCGGGATGTTGATCGCCTTCGGAATATGTCCCGTGGCGTATTCGCCCTTCGTCCGCACATCGACGATGATATAATCCTTCTCCGACGCCATCATCTTCTGCGCCTCAGCCGCCGACACCTGGCGCGGCGCACCCGCTGCCTGCCCGCCGCAGCCGCCCGCAAAAAGCGTCAGCGCCATCAATGCCGTCAACATAATAATCTTTTTCATAGTATCGCTCCTTTGCAATCTCAATTCTCGCCCTTATTATACCACATTCGGCAAACCGCGAGAAACTGTCATTAGCGTCGCTTCTCGCGCCACTCAAACGACAGCAAGCAGGATGTTGTATCCATATCCGAAATATTTCTCAAAAAAGCCATCGACTTTCTGCCTTGCAGAGAGTCGATGGCTTTTGAGCAGCGGTGCAGGCGAGCGCTGCTCTCAGGCTTTTTCCGTCACGAAGCCGCTCCAATTATCCGCATATTGCAGGAGCAGGGTCAGCTTCTCCTCACGGGCAGCAACCGCGTGGTTTTCGGGGACATACTGTCCGTCATGATAGACGATCGACTGGATCTCTTCCTCCGTCAGAGGGAAGTGCGGGAGAATGAGAGCGAGACTGCGGACGGGAACGCTCAGATAGATGAGCTTCCTGTTCCAACGATAGGGGAAGCGTGCGCCCGCCTCCTCGTTTTTCAGATACTGCGGCTTCCCCGGCGATCCCGCCTTGCCGAGGTCGTGCAGGAGGGCGACGACGACGCAGCTCTCCTCGGAAAGTTCGGGCGCGATGGTCGCGCGCATCTTCAGCATCGTCTCGGCGACGTTCACGCTGTGTTCCAAGAGGCCGCATTCTTTGCACAGGTGGTATCTCGTGGAAGCGGGCGCTGTGAGATAGGCTGTCTGCTGCTCGATGAAGTCCATCAGCGCGGCAAATTCCCGACGGCGTTTCGTCACCATGTCTTTGAGCTTCTGATAGCGCGCCATAAGCTCCGCGTCGAGCTGCAGCAGCACAGTTCCGTGCGGAATCTGCGGCGTGCCGAGCATCTTTTGGAAGACGTCGCTGTAATAATCCTTCCACCCCTCCTGCGTCGTTTTATAGCCATGATATTCTGCTCGATGTGCCTCCATCGTTGGATCGCCGGCGATGTTCAGCAGGACGAGACGCACATCGGGGAAGTGATGCGGCACGCAGCGCGTCCGCATCTCGTAGAGGAAGACCAAACGGTTCGCGAGCTGGTAATGCCCGTCCGTCCACAAGGAGAAATCCCCCTGCGGGAAGTGCGCGTCGTGCCATTTGCGCAGTGTATCCTTGATCTTGTCTATGCTTTCCTGAGCCGTCGCCCCGAGCTTCTGTCCCTCAGCCTCCTTGCGATGGGCTTTTGCCTCTACCAAGTAGAGCGCACCGCTGTCCCTGCCGATGGCGATACCGTCCCACTGCGGCTGGTTCGACGGCCAAAAGTCGAAGAGAGACGCCTTATCCGCATGGGGAAAGAGCTTCGCCATCGCCTCGTCTTGATTCAGTTTGTACTCCTTGAAGTTATTTTGCGGGAGGGGAGCAATCCACTCCACCTCCTCGCCAAGCTGCGCTGCAAACATGCGTGCGAGAGTGGGGAAGCGTCCTGCTTCCACAAGATGCTGCATCCAGAGATGACTGCCCGCCACGGCTCGGCCTGCTGCCGTATTGCTCTTTCCTGCTGCCATTTTTGCTGCCTCCTTTTTGGTTGCTGCCATGATTTTAGGCATAGAGAATATGTTTTCTTACGAAACGGAAAATCCCACAGGGGAAGGGCTGGAGGGAACGGCCTGCAGAGCCGCAACATCGAAGTCCTCGATGGTGAGCTGCCGCAAGTCTTCCTTCGCGAGCGTTTGGCCCTCGCGAAGTGTACAGAGTCGCTGCGCCTGACGCATGAGCGCCTGTTCGAAAACATTTCGTACGAAGCGTCCGTTGCCGAAGTCCGGTTGCCTGCACACTGCCTCAAAACGCTTGCGGCAGTGTGCGACGATCTCTTCGGTGAGCGTGCAGCCCTTTTTCCGTGCGATGAGCCGCAGAATCTCTGCGAGCTCAGCCGGCGTGTAGTCCGGAAAGTCCACATGAAACGCGATGCGGCTGCGCAGCCCCTCGTTGGTGGCGAGGAATGCCTCCATCTTCTTCGGGTAGCCGGCGAAGATGACGATCACATCCTCGCGGCGGTTTTCCATCTCCTGCACGATGGTGTTGATTGCCTCGTCCCCATAGCTGCCGGAGCGGTCGTCCATGAGCGCGTACGCTTCATCGATGAAGAGGATGCCGCCGCGCGCTGCGCGGAATTTTTCTTTGACATGCACCGCCGTCCAGCCGACGTACCTGCCCACGAGATCGGCGCGTCCGCACTCGACGAAGTGTCCCGTGTCAAGGATGTTCTCCTTGCTCAGGATGTCGGCGAGCAAGCGGGCGACCGTCGTCTTTGCGCTGCCTGGGTTGCCCGTGAAGCACATGTGCATGGAGGGGCGCTGCGCGTCCATGTCGAGCTCGGTGCGCCGTTTCTGCACGGCGAACGAAGCGACGATCTGCCGCACGAGCTCCTTCTGCCTTTTCAGTCCGACCATCTCCTGCAGCGCGGCCTTTGCATCCTGCTCCGATTTCTTGGCTGTCGTCTCTTTATAAAACTCGATGTCCTGATACGCACGGTAGGTCTTGGCCTTCAGTGCGTCCCGATACAATTTCTCATGAATCTGGTGAATGTCGGAGGCGCGGAAGGTATGCCGCTCGCCGAGCGCCAGCTCCAGTTCGCGCACGCTGTAGTGGGGCATCGACGACTGAGTGTCGAGTTTTTGCAGATACGCTGCTGCCTGCGCACGGTTGCCCGCGCCCTCTTCGATGTGTACGAAAGAGATGTCTTCCTGCAGGTAGGCCAGAAGTTTTTTCAACGCTCTCGTTTGCGTATGGAACTCCACAAGGATGAAGAGCGTGTCGCGCTGATATTTGCGGATGATCTTTCCGAAATATTCGACAACGCGCTCATAGCTTCCTGCATAGTTTTCTTCCTCTTCGCTGCAGCCACACATTTCAATGACGACGGCCCCTCCCTTCGCATGGTGCAGAAGATGTTCGAGATCCTCCTCCTCGAAACAGGTGTCTTTAATGCTATGAATGCGGTTGATTCTTTGCCCCACAAGGCGCTTGTTGGCGTGGAGCGCACGCGCGAGAAGGCGCGTCATCGCCATCGCCGCCTCCGAATTTCCCGCTGCGATATGGTAATGCACGGGATGTCCGTAAAACATCCTGCGCTCGTTCTCTTCGGCATAGATTCGCGCCAGTTCTGCCAAAAAGCTGTTGTCTGCCAGCAGACTTTCCGCTTCAAGGTTCGCCTGTGCATGCGAGAGGCGCGGCCTGCTCCGAAGGATTTCCTCCGTCAGTTGGAAAGCCGAACTGTCTGCATAGTTGAGGTTCATCTCATAGAAGGGATTGCAGATATTGATATAATTCTTTTTGTCACAGACTTCGAAGCGATGCACAAACTGTTCGCGTGTAACCTCGCGCAGACCGTGGATGGCGATTTCCTGCACATCGCACGTTTCGGCGAGCAGGGGAGCGAGTTTCTTACCGAGCTGCCCTGCGGTCATCGCTTTCATCTGATTTAAGGCGGCGCACATATGAAAGCCGTTTGGAAGGATGCGGTCGATGAAGAGCAGAACCATTGCGTCCGCGCACACTTCCCTGAGCGCATCATTCAGGTCGGAGAGCCAACGTTCCCGCTTGCGGTGCGAGTTAAAAATGGAAAGATGTTTGTTCGGATCATGGGAGTCTTCGCTTGAAGCGGCCTGAATCTCCTTTGTCAGATTGCATTTTACCTGAAATTCATAAAACAGCATCGTTCTCACTCCTTTGCTTCAAAACTTTTCCTGCTGATGATTCCTCTATGAAGTTGTCAAGGAACAAATGGAGCAAGCCGCTGTCTGGGAGTCTCTTCAAATTCCGTAGGTTCTGCACATGTGCAGCAGCACAACCTTCAATCTCGTTTCTCCTCCCTTTGCAAACAGTATAACACAGCGGATGTACAAAAAAATGCACATCCGCTGTAAAAAATCTTTTGCCGATCCTGCCTTCAGCGCCGCTTCTCCCGCCACTCGATGAACATGTGCCGAAGCGCCATGACGGGCGCGTGGAGCAGCATGCGCGGGCCGCTGTAGCGCATGGCTTCGCGGATTTTTTCGCGCATCTTGGGCGCGTAGCAGTGCGTCTGGCACGCACTGCAAAACGTCTTCGTCTCCATGTGCGGGCAGCGCTCGACGCGCGCACGGGCATAGTCGAACAGCGCTTCACATTCTTCGCAAAGGCTCAAATTGTTGCCATGATGCGCGCGGCAGTAGATTTCGAGCATTTTCTTGACCGTCGCCATCTCCGCCTTGCGCTTTTCCTCTGCTGTCATACGGATTATCCTACTCCTCTCCTCAAGACTCCTCATCTATCGAGGCGCACCGCAATCTTTTGCCACGTTTCTTTCGTGAGGAAGCTTCCTTCCGCTTCGCGCTCCATTTCCAGAAAGCGGCTGTACGGTATGCCAAAGGACAGCACATCCTTTGGAATGCATTTCCTAGCCGACGGATCGGTCAGCCCGATGAAACAATTTGTGCCGCCCTCCTGCTCTTCTGTCACGGGATAGAGCACCGCCTGTGCACAGCCCGCACCGAAGAGCAGCTTGACGTTGTCCTGCGTCCTCTTATCGTAGTTCGCGAGCGTGGCAAGAGCTGAGAGCTGATCGGCATTCACGAAGAAGATCACCGCGAGCGGGCGTTCATCGGGCAGGACATCGCGCAGGGGCTTGCAGACGACATAGGGCTTGCCGTCATGACGCTTAATATTCTCGATAAAGTCCCGCGCCAGTTCCGGTGTTTTCTTGTAGAACTCGCCTTCTCTGCCGATCTGTTCGCCGCCCGTCGAGAGGAAGTATTCGATCCAACCGTGCGGGTAATCCTGAAAGCCCAGCCCAGTTTTCGCGCCAAGACAGACGGTCGTCTTTTCGGCGAACGCGGCCGTCCTTCCCTTGCTTGCCGCAACAAGCAAGGCGACCGAGCAGCCCCATACGCCTTCCTTGAACTGCATGGCATTTTTAGGCGCCGCATCCGCATGAAGCACGGCTACGGGCTGCGTTTTCAAGTGAATGAGTTCTGCAATTTTGCTTTCCATGGCTGACCACCCCTTTAATGCTGCATATTACATGTCTTTTCCTATACGACAGTAAGTAGAATATTGCATCCAGCCACGAAATATTTTTCAACGGGAAACGATAGATCTTCTGGCTGATGAATCGTCCATAGCTTTACTGAAAACGACATCCGCTGCGACTCTGCTCGCTGCCGTACAGCTCTTTTTCGTTGTCATTTTCGATGCCTCCTATTATAACATATATATTGAAGCAGCAGGAAACCAAACATCCAGCGCGAAATGATAATCACATAGGCCAAACGACAACCTTAAACCAAGGAGGCATCCATCATGAAACGATTTTTCCACACATTCCTCACTGCAGCGGCTTTTGCGCTCTTCTTCCTCGTCCAGCCGCACGCGGCATCTGCTTCCCTGCAGTATCTTGACGACGATCCCAACTATCCTGTTTCGTATTATCACGCCAACTATCGTGAATATGTGGATCTCAGCTCATGCACCTTCAGCGACGAAGATCCGGATTACTACACGTATGCAACGGGCTACGTCGCTTATTATCGCGATGCCGACGGCTCTTTCCGTGAGTATAGAATTCGGCAATACCGCCAATCGAAAGACGGCGGCTCAAATCCTCAGTTCTACTCCGCTCAAGGGCGATGGCTTTCCATGCCCGCGTTCGATTACGATGAGATCTCTCGTTACATACAGAGCCACGGCTATACGGGATACATCGACGACTATCATGCCTATCCCTACTACATGTTCAAGATCGTCTACAAAAAGACGCGTGGCATCGAATATCCAGACAATCTGCATGGACAGACGCCTTGATGCGGCAAGATCTTCCTGCATTTTATCCGCCGCTAGTCTGCCAAAGACAAACAATCCGAATGTCCACTTCTTGAAAGAGCGCCCCGCATCTGCCGGGTGCTCTTCTTTCTTTGCGAAAATCGCTCGCCGCCGTCGGCTTGACCTCCTGCGCTTTCGTGGTTAGAATAAAGGTGTATGACAGCAGGCTTCGAGGCGTACTGCCTCGGACTATGGTTTCCGCCGCTTTTTGCGTGCGGAAGGATTCTGGGAGGTGCTTTTCATGGCGGATGTTGGACGCAGACTGCCGGTGTATTTGCTTTTGGATTGCTCGGGATCGATGATGGGCGAGCCGATCGAGGCCGTGCGCCAGGGGATCAAGGCGCTCTTGTCGGAGCTTCGCGGCGACCCGCAGGCGCTTGAGACGGCGTATCTTTCGGTCATCACGTTCGCGAGCCAGGTGCGGCAGACGACGAAGCTCACGGAGCTCATGCTCTTCAAGGAGCCGCGCCTTGAGGCCGAGGGCTGCACGCTCATGGGCGGCGCTCTGAAGCTCCTCGCTGAGTGCGTGCGCACGGAGGTGCGCAAGAACACCGAGACGCAGAAGGGCGACTGGCGGCCGCTCGTCTTCCTGCTGACAGACGGCAGTCCGACCGACCTGGAAGACTTTAGGCAGGCGGCGGCTGAAATCAAGTCCTTGAAGCTCGGCAATATCATCGCGTGCGCGGCGGGCGCCGATGCCGATACGAGCTACTTGAAGCAGCTGACGGACAACGTGCTGATGATGAACAGCTTGTCGGCCGGCGATATGGCGAAGTTCTTTGCATGGGTTTCCGGCTCGATCAAGATGTCGTCGAAGAGCCTCGACGCGAAGCCCGGCGCGGCCATCGAGCTGCCGCCGCCCCCGAAGGGCTTCACGGTCGTCCCCTGACGAGCAGAGAAGAAAGGGCATGAGGAGAAACGGGGTGATGTGTCTTGACGGAAAACGAAGCATCGGCTGAAGCGGAACCGGGCAAGGTTCGTCTTGAAAAACATGCGGCTGCCGCGCCGCCCGAGCCAAGGGAGGAACTGCTTGAGGCGAGCGCGACTCCGCCCGAACCGATGAAGGAGCCGACTACACCCGAACCGATGGAGAAGCCGACTACGCCTGAGCCAACAGGCGAGCCGCCTGCATCGAGCGATGCGCTGCCCGAACCAATGAATGAGCCTCCTGCATCGAGCGATGTGCCGCCCGAACCAATAGGCACGACGCTCGAACCAATCGCCGCACAGGCAGAATTGCCGAAGCAGCCGTCCGAATGGATTGCCATACCATTCGCGCCGGACAGCGAGCCGCCTGCATCGGGCGCTGCGCCATCCAAGCCAACGAGCGAGCCGCCCGCATCGAACGCTGCCGCTGCCCCTGCGGATGCAGTGGCCGAAGCGGACGATGCGGACGATGCTTCTCTTGCCCTGAGCGATGAGGCGGTTCTCGCACATACGGCATCGCTCTGGCAGTATCATCCCGTACCGCAGGATGAGCCGGATGCTGCGCCCGAGTACAAGACCGAGGAGAAGCGCATCGGCATGGCAGAATTCGTCGCGGCGCGTGTGCGCGGCAAGAAGCACAAGCACGAGGCGACGAACTGCGACGATTGGTTCGCTATAGCTGCCGTCGGTGACATCGCCGTCCTTGCCGTTTCCGATGGCGCAGGCTCGAAGCGCTTCTCGCGCGTCGGTGCGCGTGCGGCGAGCGAGGCCGCCGTCGGCTCGATCTACGAGCAGCTTCGTACCCTCGATGCGGCGAACGCCAAAAATCGCGCCGCCTTCGCGCTTCCCATGGAAGAGGCGGCGTTCGGCGAGGCGTGCGCCAAGCTCGGCGCAGCACTTCACGCGGGCGTGCTCGATGCTCGCCGCGCCGTCCTCGCGGCTTTCCATGAGCGATGCGGCCAAGAGGCGTACACGAAGCTTCTCGGGCGCGACCTCGCCCTCTCCGACTTCGCGGCGACTCTTCTCGTGACCGTCGCCGTGCCCGTCCCCGAGCTAGGAGAAGTCCTCGTGCTCTCATGCCAAGTCGGCGACGGCATAACCTGTGCCATCGACACGCATGCGCCTTACGGCAAGGCAGTCAAGCTCCTCGGCAAGCCCGACAGCGGCGACTTCTCGGGCGAGACGGATTTTCTGACGAGCGAGGCCATGGCGGACATCGCCAGCCTGCAGAGGCGCACGCTCGTCACGCGAGGCGCTTACGACCTCATCCTCACGATGACGGACGGCGTGGCGGACGACTACTTCAACGAGCAGGAGATGCACCGCCTCTATCTCGACCTAGTGGCGAACGGTATCGTGCCGGGTGCGCAGGGAACGGCCACGTTCACGCGCGCCGAGGTTGAGTTTCTGCGCAGCCTGCCGCAGCCCGCCGCCTTCCCGTGGGTCAACGACAAGGAGCAGCATATCGCGCTGCAGTATGCGAGCCACATGTGCCGCGAAATCCCCACGACGGAAGAATGCTTGTGGCAGAACGCGCATGTGCTCGCGCTCGCTGCCGAAGATACGAGCCTCAAGGGCGTCGCCTCGCACGCGGAGCGCCTGAAGATCTGGCTCGACAACTATGTGACGCGCGCCTCCTTCGATGACCGCACGCTCGCGCTGCTCGCCTGGAAGGAGCCTCCGCATGTCTAGGCCGAGGCTCGCGGAAGCCGTCCTCGCGGACGGCAGAAAGATTCCCTACGTTATCACGGAAAACCCGCCGCAGGGCGGCATGAAATACACCTATTTCGCGCCCGACAAGTCCTACGTCGTGCAGTTCTTCCTCGATCCTGACGCAGTCGACGAGGCGCTCGTCGATCGGCTGACGGCGATCATCGGGCGCTACAACCCGACGCTTGCCGAAACGAAGGGCGGCGCACGCGGCAATACAGTGGAGGCGGCGACGTACTTCGCCGATCTCTTCTGCTGGCCGACGGCGATCGTCACGAAGCCCGAGTTCGGCATCGTCTGCCCCGCCTATCCGAAGAACTTCTTCTTCGGACACGACGCTTCGCGCCAGCTCGACCTCGCGGGCAAGGACAAAAAGGGCAGCTGGTTCACGAACCGCGTGCGCAAGTATCTAGAAAAGGCGGAGCTTGGCAACTTCCAGATGATGCTGCGCCTCTCCATCGCGCTCGCACGCGCCGTGCGCCGCATGCACCAGGCGGGACTCGCGCATTCCGACCTATCGTGCAACAACGTCCTCGTCGATCCCAAGAGCGGCAGCTGCGTCGTCATCGACATCGACTCGCTCGTCGTTCCCGGCCTGTACCCGCCCGAGGTCGCGGGCACGAAGGGCTACATCGCGCCCGAGGTGCTCGCCTCGATGGATCTTCCGCCGGGCGATGCGCGCCGCGTCATTCCAAGCCTTCTGACCGACCTCTTCGCGCTGCCCGTGCTTCTCTATCAATACCTGCTCAAGCGTCATCCGCTCGAAGGGCCGAAGAACTACGACTTGCCCGCCGAGGAAGCCGACTTCCTGATCTACGGAGAAAAGGCGCTCTTCGCCGAGCATCCGACCGATCATTCCAACCGCCCGGACGATCTCAAGGTCACGATTCATGATCTCGGGCCATACCTCGAAAAGCTCTTCCTGCGCGCCTTCGTCGACGGCCTGCACGAGCCGGAGGCGCGTCCCACGGCGTTCGAGTGGGAAAAGGCGCTCGTCAAGACGTGGGATCTCCTGCAGCCGTGCGCGAATCCACACTGCCCCGAGAAGTTCTTCATCCTGCATGATACCGCGGCGCCGCGCTGTCCCTTCTGCGGCACTGCCGTGCCCGAGCGCCGCGTGCTGCACCTCAAGCGTCTGCGGCGCGTGCGCGGCAAGACCGGCCAATGGCTGAAAGCGGGACTTGTCAATGTCTACGACGGTCTGCCGCTCTTCTCTTGGCACTTCACGGAAAACGTCTTCCCCGACGAGAAGGCGCATGATCGCGAGGTCAAAGCCTACATCACGCGCCAAAACGGCGCATGGCATCTCGTGAACAGCGGCCTTTCCTCCCTGCGCACGCCCGAAGGAGAGCTTCTGCCCAAGGGAAAGGCGCTGCCCCTTCGGCCGGGCGAACCATTCGGTACATGGGAGCAGCCCGATGGCGTCCTCTATATGGTCGAGAGGAAATGAATTTCGCGCACGGAGGAAAGCCGTTTGGTATCAGGGAATAAAAAAGAGAGCCGGGTGGCTCTCTTTTTTATTCTGTGATACCATTTATGCATCCTTCCAGAGGATAATTTCCCCTGTTTCGCGCGTCTTCTTCATGTCGATCACGCGCTGATTGCGGCTGCCGCGAAAGGCGAGCGTGAGGTCGCGCTCCGACTCTTCGTATGCGCCGTCCACGAGGACGTCGACCTCATCAAGCAGTGCGTCCACCTCGCACGCCTTCTTCTGCTGCAAATCTTCGAGCGTATAGCCCGTATACGCCCAGACGTCCATGCCGTGCGCGTGCACCTCATGTGCGAGGGAAGCGAGCGGCGCGGCCTGGCAGAACGGTTCGCCGCCTGAGAGAGTCACGCCCGTCAGCAAGGGATTGCCGAGCACGTCCTTGAGGATCGTCTTCGTATCCATCTCCAAGCCGCCCGCGAAATCGTGCGTCTTGGGATTCTGGCAGCCCGGGCAATGGTGCGGGCAGCCCTGCGTGAAGATCGTATAGCGGATTCCCGCCCCGTCGACGATGGAATCCGATACCGTTCCTGCGAGCTTAACCGATGCCATGCTTGACGCGGTCATGCTCTTCGGCACGCTTCGCGTTGTTCCAACGGTCGATCGTGCCGACGAGATACCCCGTGATGCGCCGGATGCGCTCGAAGGGGCGGCCGTTCTCCTTTCTGCCGCAGCGCGGGCAGATGTTGTCGATGATACCATTGTAGCCGCAGACGGGGTCGCGGTCGACGGGATGGTTGACCGAGCCGTAGCCGATGCCCGCATCGTGCATGTAGCGCACGATCGCCTCGAAGGCCTGGAGGTTCTTCGACGGATCGCCGTCCATCTCGATGTAGCTGATGTGTCCGGCATTCGTCAGCGCATGGTACGGCGCTTCAAGGCGGATTTTCTTCGCAGCCTCGATCGGGCAGTAGACGGGCACGTGGAAGCTGTTCGTATAGTAGTCGCGATCCGTGACGCCCTCGATTTCACCAAACTTCTTGCGGTCGAGGCGCACGAAGCGGCCCGATAATCCTTCGGCAGGCGTTGCAAGCAGCGTGAAGTTCAGCCCCGTGCGCTTCGCCTCCTCGTCCATGCGGCGGCGCATGTGCCCGACGATGGCAAGTCCTAGAGCCTGCGCTTCCTCCGACTCGCCCTGATGCTTGCCGATGAGCGCTTTCAGGCACTCGGCGAGACCGATGAAGCCCATCGAGAGCGTGCCGTGCTTCAATACCTCGGCGATCTCATCGTCGGGACCGATCTTCTCCGAGTCGATCCACACGCGCTGACCCATGAGGAACGGATAGTTCCTGCCCTTTTTCGCGCATTGGATCTTGAAGCGATGCAGGAGCTGGCGGATGACAAGCTCCGTGAGGCTGTCCAGCTCGCGGTAGAAGACATCCAAGTCGCCCTTGGCGAGAAGCGCGAGGCGCGGCAGGTTGATGCTCGTGAACGAGAGGTTGCCGCGGCCGCATGTGACCTCGCGCTCGGGGTCGTGCACGTTGCCCATGACGCGCGTGCGGCATCCCATGTAGGCGACCTCCGTGTTGTAGTCGCCGGGCTTGTAATACTGGAGGTTGAACGGCGCGTCGAGGAAGCTGAAATTCGGAAACAGGCGCTTTGCCGACGTCTCCATCGCGAGGCGGAAGAGATCGTAGTTCGGCTCGCCCTCGTTGTAGTTCACGCCCTCCTTGACCTTGAAGATCTGCACGGGGAAGATCGGTGTCTCGCCGTTGCCGAGTCCTTCCTGCGTCGCGAGCAGGAGGTTCTTCATGACCATGCGGCCTTCGGGCGACGTGTCCGTGCCGTAGTTGATCGAGCTGAACGGCACCTGTGCGCCCGCGCGCGAGTTCATCGTGTTGAGGTTGTGTATCAGAGCCTCCATCGCTTGGAAGGTCGCGTTGTCCGTCGCGTCGAGCGCCGCCCCGTAGGCGTAGTCATGCGCGCGCGCCGCGAGCTTTTCGGAAATTTCCTCGTAGCCGCACGCCCTCTGATGCGCGGGCAAAAAGTCGACGAGCGCCGCCTTGTAGACGTCCGCGCCGCCGATCGTGATGCCCAAGGGCAAGAGCGAGCGGCGAATCTCCTTGGCCAGGAGCTTCGCGTCGTCCTGCTTCATGCCGAGCGTGATGGCAAAGAAGTTCGCAATCTCCTTGAAGTAGAGCTTGCGGAAGGTCTTCCTTACGCCCGGCGCCATGGAATAGTCGAAGTTCGGGATCGCCTGTCCGCCGTGCATCTCGTTTTGGTTCGCCTGGATGGCGATGCAGCCGAGCGCGGCATAGGAGCGGATGTCGTTCGGTTCGCGCAGGTAGCCGTGCCCCGTCGAGAAGCCGTCCTTGAAGAGCTTCAAGAGGTCGATCTGGCAGCACGTTTCCGTCAGCATGTAGAAATCCTTGTCGTGGAT